>Ga0163179_10000109_pt1 | contig 58299 bp, 47 predicted proteins | sample AtlANTMetagenome_FD_109643 | JGI IMG/M metagenome (GOLD analysis project Ga0163179, IMG submission 109643) | Marine eukaryotic phytoplankton communities from the Atlantic Ocean - Atlantic ANT 2 Metagenome | ecosystem: Environmental > Aquatic > Marine > Oceanic | place: North Atlantic Ocean... | reverse complement strand
CGACGAAATTCGTGGCCTCGTACACGACGTTCTTGCTGACGCAGACACTCGTGCAAGCCTTCAAGGATCCGGCGCAACTGCTGGTTACAACAATGGCTTCATGATTGGTTCAGCAGATGGCGCATGGTCATTGACAATCAATGGTCTTCTCCAAACACGTTGGACTTCAGTTGACTCTGATGCTAACTCAGCCGGCCCTAACGCTGGTGAAGGTTCACAGTGGGGTTTCAATAACCAACGCTCATGGATGCACTTCTCAGGTACAGTTGCAGGAGACTACTCCTACGACATTCGCCAAAACTTAGATACAGGCGATAGCAACGACGCTGATTGGGCAAACGGTTCATTTAACTTGAACGACGATTGGTCACTTACAATGGGTAGCATGAAATGGGCTTCAAGCCGTGAAGCTATGATTGGTGATCAAAACCAACTTGCTATGGATCGTGATGAAGATTATGCAGTTGGCCAAGGTGCTACTCTTGCATACACTGGTGACGACATGCGCGTTATGGCACAACTTTTCAATAATGCTGTTAATGGTGCTAATGGCGCTGCTAACTTAAGTGCTTACACATGGTCAGTTCGTGGTGAATTCATGGTTGAAGGTTCAGGTTGGAGCCAATTCGATCAATTCACAAGTGCTGATGGTGGTGCAGCAGGCACACTTATTGGTTTCACTTACTCTGGCAACGCTGATGGCGATGCTGGTACAACAACTGATGATATGAAGACATGGGTTCTTGACGCTCAAATGCAATTTGGTGGTTCAAACCTTTATGTTTCATACAGTGACTTCTCAGATGACAATGCTGCGGCAACAGATGAGAACGAACTTCAAGTCATGTTTGGCTACTACCTTGATAGCGACTGGGAACTTTACGGTCGCTACATTGATAGCGATGGTTCAACAAATGCACCACGAGATGGCAGCATCTACACAATCGGTGTAAACAACTACCTCGCAGGTCAAAACGCGAAGTGGACAACAGAAGTAATCATGGACGAATCAGGCCAAGGCGAAGATTCAGACGTTACTACTTTTGCTACACAGCTTCAATTCTACTTCTAAACCGAAGTATGACTTGAACGTCAAGAAATTGACATAAACGCAGGCCGGCTCTTTTGAGTCGGCCTGTTTTTTTATGTCCTACGGTTCATCAGCTAGGTCGCATTTTTTGCCGATCTCCAAATGATTATGGTATGCTTTACTCAAGAAAGGTCTACGGATGGATCGATGCCTTAAGCAATGGACTGCAGTGGCACTTGTGTGGAGCACACTCAGCGCAAGCGTCGCTATCGTTTGTGCTGAGTCGAATGACATCAATCAGCAACTCAATGATCTCCAAGAACAATTAAATGCTGCAGCGGTTGCAAACAAGGCGGTGCGCGTTGAACTGGATGAAGCTCGAGATACGCATTACAACGACAATTGGATAAATGAAGAGCGTGCTTCTTCCATAATGTCCTTGGTTGAAGATGTGCTTATGGACAGTCAAGAGCGCGTCAATCTCTATGGCGATGGCTCAATGATGGGTTGGAATGATGGTTTCTACATGTCAAGTGCCGATGGTTTATTCTCACTAAAAATTGGCGGTCTTCTACAGACGCAATTTATGAGTCGGTGGGTAGGTACGAACGAAGATACTGATGAATGGACTCAGGGTTTTGGAGTATCAAGGACAGAGTTGAATTTTGGTGGTCATGTTTTTGGCAAGGGACTTGAGTACTACATGTCACTCGGCTGGGGCAGATATGATCCCTCCAACTTAACTAACCAGGGATTCTTGATGTCACCGCGGTTGTGGGAGTCATGGGTTAAGTTCAAACTTAATAATGAAACAAGTATAAAGATGGGTCAATTTTCATTGCCATTTACTCGAGAAGCACTCGTGGGAGCACCATACCAAATGGCGGTTTTCCCTTCTTTGGTTGAATATCGTTTTGGTTTATCGCAATCTACAGGCATTGAATTGGAATGGCAAAATCGAGATCGCCGTTTTTCAGTTATGGCGTCAAACGGTTCACCTGCACTTTTTCAAGCAACACTATGGGGCTCAACAGATCCAACACCACCTTGGGCGGCCTTGCAAAGCGATACGTTGTACTCATTTACCATGCGACATGAGTGGAAAATTCTTGGAGATTGGAGCCAGTTCAACCAATTCACAAGTCCTCCTGGTAGTGAGCGAGGTCTATTGATTGGTATCGCAGGACATAGGCAGAACACAGAGTGGAATTCTCCTGATCCAATCGGCGGATTTCCTGATGGTGTTTTCTGGGGCGTCACCGGCGATATTACAATGCAATTTGATGGGGCATCACTCTTTGCTTCGATCATTTATGAGCGAGTGCTCGATTTTGCACCTCTTCTGCCTCGGATTAATATCTTGACATTCGTCGCACAGGGCTCAACATACATCTCAAATCAAACTGAATTATTTGCACGATGGGAGTCGGGAGGCCCTGATCGAGAATCAGTTGGGGGAGACCATTTGCAAGTTCTTACTGTTGGGATGAACCATTATATTGACGGCCAAGATGTGAAATTCACTGCTGACTTCGGTTTTAGTTTTGGAGAAGTCTCGGTAACTATGGAAAATCCACAAGCGGGTTGGGCAACAAATCAAAAAAGACGTGATCAAGCAGTGTTGCGAACGCAACTTCAGTTGATGTTCTAAGGGATGAAGATGATGAGACACTTAAACAAAACAAGATTACAACACGCGACAGTAATTGCCGCGACTGCCGCTATGAGTTCCATTTGCATAGCACAGCAGTCAGGCAAAAATATTCAACAACAAATCGATTCTATGCGCCAACAGCTTGAATCGGTTCAAATAAATACTGATGAGATGCGACTCGAACTTGACCAGTTAAAATCTCAGGATGCAGATTGGTTGACTGAAGAGAGGGCAGAGGAAATTCGTGCTCTTTTGCAAGACATGCTAGAAGACATCGACACAAGGAATTCTTTGGTCGGCGATGGTTTGTTAGGCGGGTGGTCAGACGGTTTCTTTCTTGCAAGCAGTGATGGAAGGTTTAAATTAAATATTGGCGGTCTGCTTCAAGAGAGATTTATGGAAAGTTACGACCGCAGCCCAAACTCTGACCGTTGGCGAGGTGGTTTTGAAAATACGAGAACCCGATTAAATTTAAGTGGTCATGTCTTCGATCGTGATACAACTTTTTTGGTACAGGCAGGGTATGGCTATTTAGACCCAAATTCAATTTTGCCAAATACTAGAATTGCAGACCGTATTTGGGATGCTTGGATTAAATTTAAGATGAATAAAGGCTGGTCAGCCAAACTAGGTGTGTTTATGTTGCCATTTACAAGAGAATCTCTTGTTTCAGACCAGTATCAGCTCGCTGTGGACCGTTCGCTGGTTGATTATCGCTTAGGGCTTGCTCGTTCTCAAGGTATTGAGTTCACTTGGGCTGGCGAAAGCACACGAGTATTTATCGCGACTTCAAATGGTTCAGTGACGCTTCGAGGTGTTCCGGCTTCTCAGCAGAACCCTACACCTCCATGGACAGCATTGGGTCAAGATGTTGATTGGGCATTGACCGCACGAGCGGAATTCTTGCTTGAAGGTCGTTGGAGTCAATTTAATCAGATGACTTCGCCTCCAGGAAGTGAGCAGGGAGTTCTGTGGGGAATTGCTATGAATGCTCAGACAGGTGAGCGTACAGGTCTTTCTGGCAGGAAGCAAGACCAAGTGGGTATAACTTCTGACTTGTCAATTTACTCTGATGGGATGACCTTTTATGTTGCAGGAATGTTTCATAATCAAAAGAATTTGAATGCGAATACTCCTAATGGTGACTGGATTGGCTATCTAGTTCAGGCTAGTACATATGTGGGTGATACGACGGAGTACTTCATTCGCTATGAGGGCGGTGGAGTTGAGCAAGATGCTCTTGGAAATAATGATGTAAACATATTGACTAATGGCATGAACTGGTATTTAGATGGCCAGGACTTAAAAGTAACCGCAGATTTTGGTTGGAGTTTTGGTCAAATAGCGAGTGGTCAGGGTGGTGCGCCAGGAATGGCTAATGAGATGCTTGGCTGGCGAGCTTCTAGAAATCAAAATGCCGAATGGGTCTTCAGGACACAGCTACAGCTTGCCTTCTAAGTATTACGGGCAAGATTGTGCAGTCGTTTTCTATGCTCGGATGATATTCGCTCGTAAAGTTAATATCATGATCAGTCTTGGATTACTGGATTTGGACTGTTGACACGCCTTCTGAGAGCATTTCATACACTTGTCCCACATCACCTTGGTGCATGCGAATGCAGCCCATAGAGGCTTGTGTGCCAATGGTTTGAGGCTCTACAGTGCCATGGATTCCAAGGCCTGAAAGGTCCTTGGAATGCTCATCGATACCTTGTAGCCCAATCCAACGCTCACCAATGGGGTTGTCAGGATTATCAGCAGCATAAAACTCTCTTGTGCGTGGATTTATCCATGTTGGATTTACGAGTTTTGAATTTTGTCGTACCGTGAACATCCCGATCGGAGTGGAATCGAATTCGCCTAGACCAACTCGATATGAACGTACAAAAACTTGATCTTCGCCTTCGCCCAGGTAGACATCCATCCGGTATGAACTCTTATCTACATTTGCGTGGAATGGTCCAGTGACAAGCTTAATGTTTTGCCCAATTCTAATTGCATTTGCTTTTTTGATTCCATTAATACGTTGGATGAAGCGCCAGTCTACTTGGAGGTTCATCTTTTTCACAATTCCACTGAGTGTATCGTTAGGTCGAATGATGTACTCCATGGAAAATGGATCGCCAGTAGATATGTTTTTGGAAAACACAAGTGTGTCAGCAATGTCTGTGAGTACTCCACGAGCTTGAGCGGCTTCGCCATCACTGAGCGTTCCACTACGTAGTGATTTTGAAAGTTCGGCACGTGCATCGACAAGCAAACCCTTGTCAATGAGTCGCATGCCATCCTCAATACTTTGTGCGGTTGGCACTGTTGATGCAAGTGGAATTGGCTTGATGTCTACTTGTTCGACGGTTATCAATTCTTCTTTTGGAGCGATTGCTGTTTCGGCTACTGTTGGAAAAACAACTTTTGGGATTGGAGTTTCTCTGACTGGAATAACTGTAACTGTTTTTCTGTCAACAGGGATCTCCGCAGCGGGGGGCATCGCTACAGTTTCTGTTTTATTAGTTACTTCAACCATTGCTTGAGGACTTACGAGCTCCTCTCCGCTGCTTGGCCAGAGAAGCCATGTGGCTCCTCCGATTGCAATCACTCCAACAATCAGCCAGGAAGCGCTTTTGCGTCGTCGACGTCGTCGATAACTACCGCCTCCACGTACTGAAGAAAAACCGCCTTGACTAGGTAATGCCATAGCGTGGATTGTACAAAGATTCATTCGCTGTGGCGTTACGAATGGAGTAAAGTTCTTGTTGGAGTGACAATGGCAGTCATCATTTGGTCGTGGTGTTCATGGAAAATCGAGGAATCAATCTGCTCATCAAAGGCAACGCCAATCACAATTGGTGGTCGGTGTGCACTTAGATAACGATCATAGTATCCGCCGCCTCTCCCTAAGCGCATGCCTGTTGCATCAAAACCTATGCCAGGAACAATGATGACGTCAATTAAATCTGCAGGCAAAGGATGCTTAATGGCTGGTTCAAGAAGCCCATTTTTTGTTTTAATCAGATTTTGCTGTTTTAGAGATGTCAGCAGCCCCGCGCTCATTGTATTTGAATCCCAAGAAACAAGGGGCACGACAACTGAACGCGACTCATTTAACCATTGAGCAATAATAGGCGTAAGGTCTACTTCGTCTTTGATAGGCAGATAGACAAAAATAGTATTAGCAAATTCAATTGAAGCAAGAGAGTTTAATCGTGTGCACACCCTTTGGCTGGCACTCCGTTTTATTGCAGTTGTCATGTTGCTGATTCGAGTGGAAATCAATGTCCGTTGTGTGTGTTTATTATTCAAAATAAGTTGCATTGATTGTTGGTAGTGCAGAAGGGTCATGATCATTTGGTGCGAGAATAGTTCGCTTATTCAGGACATCATCTTGCGCAGTCTGGATAGCGTCGCATACTTTGCGAGACTTTGGAGCTCTTGATAAATACACTACAAGCTGGGCAAGAGTATATTTACATTCTGGCATTCCGACTCGTTCAGTAATTATCCATGCAGAGCTTGCTTGTTGCATGGCGCTAGGATCGGCTACTCCAATATCTTCGCTTGCAAATATTGACATTCGACGGGCAATAAAACATGGATCTTCGTTTGCTTCAAGCATGCTAGCAAGCCAATAGAGGGCGCCGTTCGTGTCGCCCGACCTTACCGATTTGATAAGTGCACTTGCATAGTCATAGTGATTGTCTCCATATTTATCGTAGCGCACAGCTTTTCGTTGCATTGATTGTTGTGCTACTTCAATATTTATAGTGCCCGATGTGCTTTGAACGGCAATTTCTAAAGCATTTAATGCTCTTCGTGCATCGCCATCTGCATAACTTGCCCAATGTTTAATGACTTCTGGAGGCACTTCGACTGGGATTGATTTGTAGCCAAGCGGATGCTCAAGCGCACGGTAAAGGAGCGATGCAATATCCCCCTCTGAAAGTGGTTCTAATTGAAAAATTGTGGAGCGACTAATGAGCGCATTATTCACTGCATATGCAGGATTCTCAGTAGTTGCACCAATGAGTATGAGTACTCCTTGTTCTACGGCTTCAAGTAGAACATCTTGCTGACTTTTTGAAAATCGATGAATTTCATCTAGAAACAGCACGGTTTTTGTTCCATCACGTTCTATACGTTGAAATGATTCTTCAATTATTCTCCGTATATCGGCAACACCAATCATGGAAGCATTGAAGGATTCGACATGCCCGTTGGATGCATTGCCAATGACATGTGCCAGTGTCGTTTTTCCTGTGCCTGGTGCTCCCCAAAAGATGGCGGAGCGGAGCGTGTCACTATCAATCATCCTTCTGAGTAAAGCTTGTTCTCCAAGGATGTGTGTTTGCCCCACAACATCGTTTAGGGTGCTCGGGCGTAATCGGTCGGCGAGTGGGCGGACTTTGTCGTGCTGCTTTTTAGATTCTTCGAAAAACAAATCGGGCATACGGTGATTGTAAACGCGTAAGTGGCTCCGATAAGTCATTCTCTTTATGAAAATATGTTCCATATTTGCTAAGGGTGGTGTATTCTTTCACACCATGTGTGGAATTGTTGCATATATAGGCCTTAAACCTGCTCGTGAACTTCTGCTCGAGGGATTGAAACGCCTTGAATATAGGGGCTATGATTCTGCTGGGATCGCAATGTTGAATGGCGGTTTGCATGTTGCACGAACCATGGGCAGAGTTGCTGGGCTTGAGGAGCAAGTCTCAGCAGACGATAACTTTAATGGCACAATTGGCATAGCGCACACACGGTGGGCTACTCATGGCGAACCTTCGGAGAGGAATGCACACCCCCATGGCGACGATGAACAAAGTGGACATGGAATACGTGTCGTGCACAATGGCATTATTGAGAATTATGCTTCCCTTAAGACGTACCTGAAAGAAAAGGGGCATTCCTTCTCAAGTCAAACCGATACCGAAGTTCTTGCCCACCTCATTGGGGAGTTGTATAACGGGGATCTTGAGCGGGCGGTTCAATCAGCACTTCGCGAGGTCACGGGGGCATATGCAATCGCAGTAGTTTGTGAGCAAGAACCAGACGTAATGGTTGTCGCTCGAAAAGGGTCACCACTTATTGTTGGTGTGGGTAAAGATGAATATGTTGTGGCATCTGATTCAAGTGCAATCGTCGCACATACGACTCAAGCATTTTTACTCGATGACGAGACTGTGGCAAGATTGACAAGAAATTCCTTTAGAACTACAACCGTTGACAACATTGAGATTACCCCTGAAATTAAAGAACTAGAATTTACGCTTGAGCAAATTGAACTTGGTGATTTTGAACACTTTATGCTCAAAGAAATACATGAGCAGCCTGCTACATTGAAGACATGTATGCAAGGAAGGGTTGATGCGGTTGAAGGTAGCATCGTTCTTGGAGGTGTAGCCGATTTTGAAGAGGTGCTCTCAAAAGCAAAACGTGTATTGCTTCTCGGCCAGGGGACAGCCTTGCATGCAGCCATGATTGGCGAGTATCTATTTGAAGGGCTTGCAGGTCTTCCAACAGAAGTAGAGTTTGCCAGTGAATTTCGTTATCGCAATCCAATTGTTGAAGAGGGCACTGTGGCAATTGCAGTAAGTCAAAGTGGCGAGACGGCTGATACTCTTGCCGCCGTTCAAGAAGCAAAGCGGCGAGGTGCGACGACACTTGGCGCTGTTAATGTTGTCGGTTCAACAATTTCTCGAGATACTGATGCGGGAGTCTACTTACGAGTAGGACCTGAAATTGGTGTCGCTTCAACAAAAGCATTTATTGGTCAAGTGGCTGTTCTATCGATGCTTGCAACTTATCTTGGCAGGAGACATCATCTTGGTCGTGAGGCGATTACAGAGTTGCTTGGCTCGCTTGAAATGATTCCGCGACACATTGAAACGGTGTTGCTTCAATCAGACCATATTTTGCAAGTGACCAAAGGCGTTGTAGATCGAGATAATTGGCTTTTTCTTGGCCGAGGCACAAATTATCCGGTTGCACTTGAAGGAGCGCTTAAGCTTAAAGAGATTAGTTACATTCATGCAGAAGGTATGCCTGCTGCTGAAATGAAGCATGGCCCAATCGCTTTAATTGATAGGGGGATGCCTGTTGTCATTGTTGCAACAAAAGGGAGTCAATACGAAAAAGTAATCGGTAACATGGAAGAAGTGCGTTCCCGCGGTGGGCATGTTATTGCAATTGCAACTGAGGGTGATGAAGATATTGTGCGACACTGTGATGACGTTATTTACGTGCCAGATGTTCCAGAACCATTACAGCCTTTGCTGACAGTTATTCCGCTTCAGCTTATTGCGTATCATGCTGCTGTCCTTCGTGGCAAGGATGTTGATAAGCCGCGCAATTTAGCAAAATCAGTCACTGTGGAATAAATCAGCTTGATATGCGAACTTCATTCTAGTTCGTGCAGTTTGATCAAGAAAGATGACTCCAAAAAGCAAGGCGAGGGCCATTTCTGGCGTGAGTACTCCTGTGATAAAAAGTAATGCAGTCATGCAAAGTTGTGAAATGCTTGCATCAACAAGGGGCAACGCAAGTTTCATCGTATTTCCATTTTTCCTGCCGCCTAATAATGTGAGTCCTAGCATGCCGCCAAGCCATCTGGCATCAGCGCAGAATAAAATGACAACAATCATTGGCCAAATTAAGAACGATTGTATTGGATGAATTAAAACAAGTGCGGTTGCCATCAAGCTGGGAATAGCGACGTGGTCCACAAATGTATTCAATAACTTCATGTTGTATGCAGGGATGAACCAGCAACCGGGTAGCACTAGGAGGGGGAGTAGATAAAAGAGCGCCACTGTCCCATGGATTTCCTGAGTCGCGTAGATTGCAATAGCAGTTGCAACAATCCATGCAACCCTTCCGCAGTGAAGCATGAGTGAAGCGCCACCTTGCTCCGAAGTGTTTGCTATTTGTTTCTCCCAGCGTGTAAAAACCCAGGGCCCCACGCCCATGCAAGCTCCAAATGCTAGGGCGGTTGGTGTAGTTGTTCCCCAAAACCAATAGGCCACAATTGTTGAAAGCGCACTGGGAACAAGAGCGGCCCAAGCGCCTACAGATAAAGCCTGAGGCGCAGAGATTTTTTCTTTGGTTTTTGAGCGCATCGCTCCACTGATTAAAATCAACAAAGTAAGGCAAATCACATAATAGCGCAGTGGTGCTTGGTCATTCCATTTCTCAGTATCCAACAATATTTTGCTTTCTTGAAGTTCGTACTGCTGGGATGCGCGCATTTGCATAATAATATTTTCGCTTGCTCCAAGTTTTATGGCGGCTGCTAAATCTGCTTTTTGTTGATTCTCCACGTGTGAATATAGCGCACGTTGGTTAGTGCCTCCTTCGAATAGTCCCTCCCAATATTTCGGTAGAACATTCCCAAGTACAGCTGGCCCAAGAAGTATGCCGCCTATAGCACCCCCAAGAAGTGCCCATGAGCGTATGTGAGCTTTTTTTAATAGGTATGCAAATGCCATTGGGATAAGTAGCAACAATATGTTTTGCACGGTGCTATTTATGACAAGGTCACGCATCTTGCTATACCCTACTTTCTGTGAACTCTAGAGCGTATCAGTGGAAATGTAAAACAGAGGTATTATCGCTTCAAAAGCCTATTCTTGTGGGAATTTTGAATGTGACCCCGGATAGTTTTAGTGATGGTGGTAAATTCCAGCAACAAGGTGATGCTCTAGTCCATGTTCGTAATCTTGTTAATGATGGAGCATCCATTATTGATGTTGGCGGAGAGTCGACGCGTCCTGGTGCGAAGTCGATTTCTGAAGATGAACAGATTGAGCGTACGGCAGCAATCATTGAAGCTATTTCGAGTGAGATTGATGTATATGTGTCGATTGATACAACCCGTTCAAGGGTGGCGGCGGCAGCGCTGTCAGCGGGAGCGATTATTGTAAATGATGTTTCCGGAGGCCTTGCTGATGAAGGCATGCTTCCGTTAGTTGCTAATGAGGGTTGTGGCCTGGTATTAATGCATCGTCGCCTCCTTCCCGAACTTGATAGCTACAGCGATGAATATGCCGAGGATCCGATCTCTCGAGACATTGTGAGTGAAGTTTACGCTTGGCTTTCCCAGCAAGTGAATCGAGCGATTGAAATTGGTATTCAAAAGAAATGTATTGCAGTAGATCCAGGTTTTGGTTTTGGGAAGAGCGTTCCGCAAAACTGGGAGATCGTTGAGCGCCTGTCGGAATTTCATAAGCTGGATTTGCCATTGTATTTGGGCGCAAGTAGAAAAAGTTTTTTGGGAGCAATATCAGGGATTACGTCGCCAATTGCGCGTGACGAGGTCTCGGCAGCGGTTGCCGCTGAAATGGCCATGCAGGGAGGGCAGATTTTTCGAGTCCACAATGTTCATAAGCACGCTCGAGTGTTACAATCCCTACCCACACTTACACAAGAAATTTAGGAGTTAGAACCGTGGCATTAGAATTTACAGATAGCAATTTCCAATCAGAAGTTTTAGAAGCAGATGTACCGGTTCTAGTTGACTTTTGGGCAGAATGGTGTGGCCCTTGCAAAATGCTAGGCCCAGTTATTGATGAACTCGCGACGGAGTTCGAAGGTAAGGCAAAAGTAGGTAAGGTTGATATTGATAGTAATCGTGATGCCGCAGTGAAATACGGTATCCAATCTATTCCAACCGTGCTTATCTTAAAGAACGGTGAAATTTCAAACAAATTTGTTGGTATCGCCTCAAAAGATGACCTTGCTGCTGCCATCAACGACGCAATGTAAAAAATTTGGGGCCGTAGCTCAGTTGGGAGAGCGCTTGCATGGCATGCAAGAGGTCGTCGGTTCGAGCCCGATCGGCTCCATTCGTTTCATTTAGGGTGTAGTCCAGTTAAAATTGCGCTTATCTTAATGCGTGCATTTTTCATTTTTTGCTTTTGTTCCTATCTACATATATGTTTCGCTCGATACCGTTCCTTCAGGCACATGTCTAATGCTCGACCTATGAAGTGTGTATTCACTACACTAAGCGTATGAATACAAAGACAGCTCGAGTTATGGCAGGTAATCCATCAACGAATAAATCGTTGTTCAGATTAGTTCAGTTCATGGTTCATGATGCCATGATTGCAATTGATTTACCTGATGGCACAAGAACAATCATTCTTCGAGAAATTGAAATGGAGCGTGCGAAAAAGAATGCACGTGCTGATCGAGTATATGGTTACAGTGACTTTACTCCAGCTAATGGACTTTCTGGTGACCGAGATACCGCTGCCGCTCAATCTACAGCTGAGTGCCTTCGTAGAAATGGTATTACAGCCGTGATTGGAGATAGAACACTTCCATTGTTATATGTGGATGAAATGGAAGCGGCTGGAATCGAGGTGCAGCTAGATATAGATATGGGTGTTACTGAGCGGCGCATCAAAGACGATGAAGAGCAGTGCCATTTAGAGCAAGCTCAACATGTCACAGAAGACGTGATGCGGATGGCATGTGAAACAGTTGCAAACTCAACACCAGATGTCAACGGTATTTTGCACATGGGGAGTGACCCATTGACAAGTGAACGATTGCGTACGCTAATTGATACTTTTTTGCTTGAGCGGAATTTCTTCAATCCGCCATGTATAGTTGCAGGTGGGAGTGATGGTGGAGATTGTCATGAACTTGGTTCGGGGGCTCTCTTTACAGGTCAGCCAGTTATTATTGACATTTTTCCATTAGATAAAAAGACAATGTACAACGGCGATTGCACAAGAACGGTTGTGCATGGCGAGGTGTCTCCAGAACTGGAAAAAATGCACACTGCTGTTGTGTCTGCTAAAGAAGCTGCAATGGCTACTATTAAAGCGGGAGTTTTAGGCGAGATCGTTCATCTCGAAACAATTCGGGTGTTACTTGAACACGGTTATAAGGAAGGGTTGCCAAAGGCAAACGATGATGAGTCGTTCTGTTCAATGCCACATGGCACGGGGCATGGCATTGGCTTGGATGTACATGAGCCCCCCTTGTTAGACCGCAACGGAGTTGCCCTATTAGCAGGAGATATTGTCACAATTGAGCCCGGTCTATACAGCAAAGCGCTTGGTGGCATACGAGTTGAAGATATGATTCTTGTCACGGAAGAAGGCTATCGAAACTTTAATACATTACCTGAAAGCTTAACATGGTCATAAATATAATTACTACGTTTTGTCTATCTAGTGATCCTGTTGTGGCATTTGAAAACATGATTGTGCCGGAGGGTTTTTCTAAACAGCTGATTGCAGTTGAGCCCGATATAATGGATCCAGTTGCTTTTTGTTTCGATGACGACGGAAACATATTAGTCGCAGAATCTTTTCGCCAAGAAAAAGGTGTCGAAGATAATCGCTCAAGCCCATTTTGGTTGACATGGGATCTAGCTCTACAGACAGTTCCTGACCGCTTGGAGATGTATAAATATTTCGCTGACCAACGTGAAACGGGCATGGAATATTATTCGGAGTATGAAGATCGAATTCGAAAACTCATTGATGTCGATGGTGATGGAGTGTTTGAGACGGCAGAGATTTTTGCAGATGGTTTTAGCGAACCTCTTGACGGTACTGGTTCTGGTGTTTTAGCAATGGATGGCATGGTTTGGTACGCATGTATCCCACACTTGTGGTTTTTTGATACAGATGGTCAGAGGCAGTCAATGTTTGGCGAAGTATTTGGGGTTCGCATTGCGCTCCGTGGACATGATATGCATGGGCTAGCCTTAGGCCTTGATGGGCGGCTATATTGGTCAATTGGCGACCGAGGGTACCATGTAGAATTTGAAGACGGCACAGAGTTGCATAGCCCAGGGGAGGGTGCAGTATTTCGAAGTGAGCTTGACGGAGAAGGTTTAGAAGTATTTCATCATGGACTTCGCAATCCTCAGGAGTTGGCATTTGACAATTATGGGAATTTATTCACAGGCGATAATAATTCAGACTCTGTAGACAAGGCGCGCCTCGTCTATTGCGTTGAAGGTGGTGAAACGGGATGGCGAATGGAGTACCAGACACTCGCTGGTGAAAATGATAGAGGCCCTTGGGTAAAAGAGGAAGGGTGGGACCCGCATGCTGAAAATAGGCCTGCTTGGATTCTTCCAGCAGTCGATACGCTCGGCTCAGGACCATCTGGTTTTGTTGCATATCCGGGATTAGGATTGTCAGAGAGATACGATAATCATTTTTTCCTTTGTGATTTTAGGGGGGGAGCGGACTACAGCAACGTCATCAGTTTTGCAGTTGAACCAAAAGGTGCTTCGTTTACACTTGAAGATGAGCACGTGTTTGTGGATAAAGTCTTATGTACCGATGTCGATTTTAGTTATGAAGGGAAAATGGTTATAAGTGATTGGGGGCAGGGGTGGATGGGGAACGAAGAAGGTCGACTATATTCTGTTTGGGATGAAGCAAACCAAGAAAGTGGTGATGTATCTTCTCTTTTTAGAAACGGTTTTAAAAATTTAAGTGTAAAAGCACTAATAACATTACTAGAACACAAAGATCGTCGAGTGCGCATTAGAGCGCAATATGAAGTCGCAGCACGTAAAAGTACAGATGAGATTGTTGCAGCATTGAATTCTCATCATCAGCTCGGGCGAATTCATGCGATGTGGGCATTGGCAATGATTGATCGTAAGGGGCTTGTGTCACAAATGCATCATATTGTTCCACTGCTTCAAGATGCCGATGCTGAAGTGCGGGCCCAAGCATGTCGTATTTTAGGTGAAGCTAACTATTCTCCTGCTTTTGAGCAAGTTTCAAAGCTCATCAATGGCGATACGTCACGAGTGTCCTTTTTTAGCACAATAGCATCCGGGCACCTTGGGGATGCCTTAGATGAAGTTTTAGAGATGTTAGATAATAATAATGATGATGATGTGTATCTGCGGCATGCAGGTGTAGTTGCGCTCGCAAATTCACAGTACCCTTCAATGCTTGTAAATCTTCAAACACATTCGAGCGCATCTGTGCGTTTAGCGGCAGTGCTGGCGCTTCGGAAACAGAGTTCCCCATATCTAATGGAGTTTTTGCAAGATCCAGATGATGATGTTGCAACCGAAGCGGCACGAGCAATCCACGATGCACGAATTGCAAACGGTGCAATGAACGCACTTGCAATGACCTTAAACACAGCGCGCACAATCCCTTGGCAACGCCGTGCTCTGAGTGCAAACAAAATGGAGCATACTTGCGCAGCAAGTGTTCGAGTGGCTCAATTTGCCAGTGATTTGAACAGTCCCGAATCTTTGCGAATACTTGCTATGCAATCGTTGCGCGATTGGACCCCACGCCCTGAAGGGAATCGCGATATTGTTGAAGGCCGAATTATTCCACAAAGCCATCTTAATGCTGTGTGTGTAGGTGAGGTCGATGCCGAAATCGGTCAGATACTTGAAACGGCTACAGGAGAGCTTTTAATTGAAACGATGCAATTTGTCTTCGAGAATGAAATACAAATATTGGGCGACTATGCACAGCAGTGGTTACATGATGAATCACTAAAACCTGATGTGCGAGCATATGCATTACATCAAGATCCAAATAATAAGAATCTTGAGTATGCATTATCAACTAATATCTGGCAACTTCGAGTTGCAGCATTCGAATGCATTTTAAAAGAGGACCCGCATAGCGTAGCGCCTCTTCTTTACAAAGCAATTGAAGAAGGTGAATTGCAAGAAGCACAGGCGGCCGTCACACTATTGGGCAAGACTACTTGGGGACTTGAAGAAGTTGATATTGCGAGTCTTCCAATAGAATTACATTTAGAGTATGCTCAAGCAACAGGAAAACCGTTGATGTTCGGCGATCCATTGGAGGAGCCATGGTTAATTTATGGTGGAGATATACGATTAGGTAAACAAATAGTTTTTGAAAATACACGAAGCGAGTGCTTGCGTTGTCATAAGATTAGTGGGCGAGGTGGAATTGCCGGCCCTTCACTCGATGGCATTGCCGACCGTCTTTCAGACCGAGAATTGTTAGATTCTTTATTGGTGCCTAATAAAAGTATCGCTGCAGAGTTTGGCGAATACTCTTCTATGCCCCCAATGGGAGTGCTCTTAAATCATCGTGAATTGCGGGATGTTGTAGCCTATCTTAAATCACTTCATCAGAAGGTCGAAGAGTAGTAAGAGCCCTAGATATTAAAATAGCCATTGCGGCTAATAAATAACTTAAACCAATTGCAATAACAACTATATAGAGACCGCTCAAAACTTTTGTTTTAACTAACTCTTTTCCCTCAGTGGCGACTAAGAACAGGGCTAGGCCAAAAACATCAAGCATGCACCAGCGTGAAAATGAATCGATTACTTCACGCATTTTTTGATGCGTTGCAAGTTTCATTGGGATTATCCAGATGGATATTAGGATTAGAAGTCGAATAATAGGCAGCACGCCTAATGTTAAAACTAGAATTGCGAGCAAGAGCCACTCATGCATGCTTTGAAGCATTTCAACAATTAAGTAGATGCTGTAAGATCGCGAGACAAGGAACACCTGGTGAATTTGTAAAAACTCAGCATGGAATGATTCAATAAGTGCCGCGCCCGAAATTATTGCAAGCACAGGAACAACCCAGCTGATTTTTAAGTTATCTCTAATAAGCCAAACTTTGCTTGATGTTTTAAGTGCTGGAGTAATTTTCTCTGCTTCCCTTTTGGCTATGGTAATGACAGCCTGAGATATCAACATGCTCAATGTAATCGCGCTGATGAAGAAAAATACGCCAATATGAATTTGTGATGAAATCCATTGCTGTTTATTTGTCAAAGCAATTAACAAAATAACAACAAAGATATCCATGTATGACCATTTCCCTAAAAGTTCAATGACATGCAAAAATTTTACGCGAGTAGAAGAATTCCAAGGTAAAAACCAGGCGAGGTAAAGTGCAATGAGTTTTGCAAACGGGAAAATAATTGAAAAACTAAGAATCAGTCCTGCGATAATGTACAGCTTCGCATCCCACATCAGTTTTACCGAGTGAGGGAGGCTATATATTATTGGCGATTTAAACGCTTCATCAATTTCAAGGAATGGAAGAATTAGGCCGAGTATATTTAAAATGAGTGAAGTGGTAAGTAAAACAGGAATAAACCATCCCTTTTTCCCAGCCCATTTTTGTAATGTGTTTTTTTCTGACATGACCTCATAATACAACTAAATTAGTGGCAATGGAATTGTTGTATAATATGTCTATGGCAACCGTATTAATTACAAATGGTTTATGGCTCGCATTTCTTCTTGGTTGGTGTCTGCTTTGTTTTGCAGATGCACGAAATCAAGATAACTAGGCATGGCTACGAAAACTTGACCTTTAATTTTCTATTGTTAGCTTCCTAAATTATTTAAGAGTTCGAATGAATAGGTTAGTGAATGATGCATTGCTTCCCCCGATGCCAACAGGGCCACTTGTTCCCTGAATTTTAAATCTAGTCCATTTGCCTATTTCTATGCTTGGAAGCTCTGTTTTTTTGCCATCAATAATGACATAGCAAGTCGATGTCGCCTTATCACACCTGTAATCGAATATACATTCATATTGTTTGTACATACTGTCTGTGAATAGAGGAGCGCTTGATTCTTCACACCGGAGAACATTTCCCTGGGCATTCCATGATTCTGGAGAGTTTGTTTTCCAGCCATTCAAATTTATTCCCGTAAAGAGTGTCGTGAAACCAATAGCTTCTTCTGCGATCATATCCTTATCTAATGAAGGGGCTGTAGGAGGGAGTTCAAGTATGCGCAGATTTTTAAAATACGCTTCAGTGCCTTCTGCTTCTAGACATATATATCCTTTTCGTGGAGTCACTTCAGTGCCTCCAGAAACAAAGGCGCCGTTTACTGCTAAGTTGATTTGGCCATCAATGCAAGTTACAACATAGTGATTCCATTCAGGAGCAGGTTTAGAGCGTCGTTCACTTGGTAAACAACGTTCTACGTGCGCGCCACTTGGGTGTGGATCATCTGGGATAAGCGATGCCCCCCAAATGGAAAAGATATCACCATGTGTTGTGTACCAATCGAGTTCTTTTCCGTCCATAATTTGTACTTCAATACTTCTTGTGAATGGAACACCTTTCGCTGGGAGAGGGTCTGACCATACAAATAAGCCAGCGTTGCCATTTGGCAGTGCATGTTTCCAATCAAGTTCGAGTATAAAATTTTCGTACATTTGGTTCGTGCGAATGACGCCTATAGGCTTCCCAGTTGTTTTAATCATATTGTCAGTGACGACCCAGGTACTTGGGTCTCCGTTGACAATTGTCCATCCGTCAAGTGTCATTCCATTAAACAGTGGTTTGAAATGACTTGTTTGTGTGATTAACAGCGCGAGGATAAATGTATGCATGTTGTTCCTATTTTATAAAAACTCTTCGCAAAGAAAGTTCGACATTATCGACATTGATTTGTATGGCTTGCCCGTTAAATTCAATGTTTTTTGCTTTATAGATGGGGATTTGATTGAGTAAAACATTGGCCCCATTTCCCTCCTCAAGCATAACTGTACACCACTCGTTTTGGTCAATTAGGTTTGCTTGAATAGCGTGATCCTGCGTGCCGCCAGTTTTTCGGTTGCCCTGAGTGGCAACATCAAAAACCGACTGGCCAATTGTGATAGTGCCTAGCCCTGTCCCATTTACTTTTGTATCAAATCTAATAGATGTGAATGTCGATTCGTAAGGAATAGTGACTGTGCCAGTGCCACGGCATATAAAATCCCCGCCATCAGTTACTTCCCATTGAACACCATCAGTGGATTCAATTGTATTGCTATTGTATTTAAGCGGTGCCCAAATTGCTGGAAGTGAATCTTCCTGGAACTGCCTAATTCGTACATCAGCAAAAGCCAGTTCGCCTTTGGCAGCTGCAATTTTGAGAGTAGATGGCCTCGCTTTATCTTCTCCATAGATATCCTTATCACTTACTACCCCATTAATTTCTACTTTTTCAATCATCTGAGGTTCATGCTTGAAGGTGAATTGAGCATTGTGCCAAATGCCTGCTCCGAGATAGCCATCCTGTCCTGCGCTTTTTAATTCGTATGTCATTTGATTAGGCAACGTTATATTAGCGCTACTGTTTTCGGTCAGCATATACGCGAATTTGACTTCGCCACTGTCCGAATTAAATGTAGTTTCCATGGACTCGCCTTCTGATGCCACTAATGCGCTCATGCCTTCGCTTAACTTGAATTTAGTGCTGTCATTGATGTCGAGCTCAGCATTGCAGAGTTGAACGCCATTATTCATCCACATGTCAAAAGCATCAGCCCAATTTAGATAGAGCCACCCCTCAACTCGCTCTCCTCGCTCAATTGGTGGCATGACTTCCTTTGCAACATATTCAAGCCTTCCTCCAGGCATTTTATTAATTGTGTAGGAGACTTGATTGTGTCGCAGTGTTGCACCATCAGCCGAATTTGCGCCGTTGAGTGTTAGCATTACACATTTTCCAGCCTCTAAATTGTCAATTGTTACATTAGCTGTTTTCCCGTCCGTTGAGAGTGACACCCCTGAAATAATGAGCGGCTCAATATTTTGCTGGGGTGAGCCATATTCCCACCAATAGTTATAGTCATATTTGGTGCCTTCAATTAACGGTGCCGCAGTGAGAGGTTTTGTAAATATGATTTCGAATCCATTTTTGGTGAGGTGTGCGCCTTGCATTTCAAATGGAACGGTTCCATCGAACTTAATTCGAGCAATGCCATTTCCTGGCGCAAGTCCTCCCCAGCCACGATTGGTCATCCCTGAGTACAAGGTGCCATCAGGCCCAAATTTAATGTGGTAAGAAGACCCAACTCTTTGGTGTGCGAGCCAGCATGCACCTTGTAATACGCCATCAATTTCTTCGAATTGAGCTCGTAAAATTTGCCCATTTGTAAGCTCTGCGATGAAATACTGTCCATCAAATGGTCCCCCAGTTTTGTCTTGAATGACATTGCCCGTTGACCGCGACCATTGGTAGGGCAACCAAAGCGCAGGGTGTTCGCGAGTAATTTCTGGGTGCGGCTGGGTATCACTGGGCTCAATATCTGGTTGGTCTTCATACCAACGCAGTGAGGCTGGGTGGCCATAAAAGGCACCTTCTTTGATAGCGTATACAGGGCATACAGCCATCCAATCACCTTGGTTGTCAGTAACGAGCAAAGTGCCATCTTCTAAGAGCCCTAAGCCCGCAGGGCTGCGAAGTCCACCTGCAATTGGAACAACTTCACCTTTAGGTGTAAGTTTAAGCACCCATCCGCGGTATGGCGCTCTGGATTTACCATGCCACCAGTGCGGATTCCAAAACCCCACGTTTAGAGAGAAATACATATTGCCTTCATTGTCGACTGGGAGCCCAAATCCAAATTCGTGATAATTGCCGCTCATTCCCCAATCTTGAGTAATTGTTTGTATTTCATCAATGATAAGATCTCCATCGAGATCAATTAGCTTTGATATTTCACCTCTTTGCATCACGTAGAGATCATCATTTTTTACAGCTAGGCCTAGCCCTTCATGTAGCCCCTCGCAAATCAGAGTAAACACTGCATCTTGTGGATTCACTGATTCTGGTTTTTGAATTCGCCAAACTTGTCCTCGCCTTGTGCTAACCACCATGTCGCCATTTGAGAAAAAGTCCATGCCGCCCACCTCAAGGACTTCACCTGCGGGCTCTTCGAGATAATCAATGGTGTAAGGTGATTGAAATAATATGATTGCTGTAAAAATGAGTGGCGTAATCATTTTGAATCACCTCCATATAGTGCATGTGTCAATGTCGCTTTGCTTTTTCCGGCGGGTATGTTTGCATCTACGGATAAATTTGTTTCTGGAGGAGGCGAAATAATGAAGGGTTCAAATGCATCAATTTCAAAATGTTGTTCAACTAGCGCTCGCGTTCCGGTTGTTGGGCGGCACCATTCCTCAATGGATGCAATCGTTTTCCCATCATTCGTGATGAGTTCATAACGAATGAAGGCATATTTACCCGCTGTGTTTGTTGCTCGAAGCTGTGCTTTTAGAGGTTTGCCCTCTGGGGTTTGGAATAAGCCTGCAGGTGCGCCATTGTTTACATACACAACTATATTTCCAAGTGGAGCTATTGGTGAACCGCCGCGTTCGCCCCAATCTTCTCTGCGTACAAATTTACCTTGTCTGACTGCAAGTAGCCGTACATCATCGGCTCGGTATTCATAACTAAAACGATCTGTATTTCCAATAAGAAGTCCACGTGGGTGAAGTTGTGAATCGGAGTTTAGTGGAGGGAGCATTCCTCGTATGACTAATGGAGTCTCGCTTACAACCATCTCGGTTTCATTCGGCGTGGCATCTCTTTGTGTTGGCGCAAAATTACGAACATGCATTGCGATTTTTAGAATTTGTTCCTCAGTAAGAATGTCAGCAAAAGGTGGCATAGGCGTGCCTGGTATTCCTGAAGCAGTCGTTTTTGAAATGGCATGAAGAGTATTCCCAAACGAGAATCCTCCATCGACAAAACTTCTTGCGGGTCTGTCAAGAGCAATTAGCGCCTTGCCGTCGCCGTTCGCACCATGGCACTGAGCGCAATACAGCAAGTAGAGTTGTTCATTTGTTTCTTCTTCGGTAATCTCACTCTGTGAAGTTATTTGTTCATTTTCAGAACATCCCCAGCAGAGAAGGGTGATAGTAATTGTTAAAAAAAGCTTCATACTCTAGTAGGGTACATGACCAGCAAGATCGAGTGCCGCTTTGTAGGCAAGTAAAGCCGTTTTTGCGGCAAGTTCCGGCATAATTTTTTCGGCATGGTCGCTAGTCTTATGGTAGTCCACATGGTCTTCGAGACTGAGAAAGATTGCTGGAACGCCAAGTTCGACAAACGGCCATTGGTCACTTCGAGTCATCCAATCAGGGTGCTTATTTTTAATAATGGATAAGCCAACTTCATGATTCGCTTTTGAGATTGCTAGGGCTATTCGGGGGGCGTCTGGCATGCCTTCAATAAAAATAGTGTTAGGCTCGCCTCGGCTAATCATGTCTAGGTTGATGAGGGCCTTAATTTTGTAAGTGGGTATGACTTGGCTGCGCGCAAAATGTTTAGATCCACGCAGCCCATCTTCTTCACCAGTGAATGCAACCACTACAATTGAAGCATCTAGAGTGCCCTGTAATTTCCCCAGCGCTTCTGCAATAGCAATTAGTGCGGCCGTGCCTGATGCGTTGTCATCAGCACCATTGTAAATTTTGTCTTTGCCTGTAGTTTTTGGTTTGAGATGATCGTAATGCGCAGTGAGGAGAATGAATTGTTTCCCATTGCCTTTTAACATCGCTGCAACATTAGGCGATTCACGCATATCGTCGGTTGGAATGTACATCGAGGTTTTTCCAGGTATTGGAGTCAGCCCCGCATCGCTCCACTTTGTTGCAATGTACTTGGCGGCGATACGGCCTTCTTTTGAACGGTAGTGCCTGCCTTGTAGTTCGTCAGACGCAAGCCATTCGACATTAGAATAGATATTCTCAGAGGAAATAATCTCGACTTGACTTGTTGACTTTGAACTGCACGACATAAAAAGAAGGCAAAACGAAAATAATAATAGTTTACGCATGCTCTATCTCAATCTTATTTGCTGCTGCGAGACCAAGAACAACCCGTTTGTTATTAGATTGCAGAGTGATGGAATCAGCTGTTTCATTCTTTGAAATCACTTTAACATTTGCGCCAATCAGTAGCCCGCTTTCTTCAGCAAATTTAAGGAATTCTGTGTTTTGGTTTCCAATCCTTGCTATAGAAACGACTTCTCCTTCACTACAGGTAGCTAGTCGATGTAATACGCGTTTAGGGAAATTGCCAGAAGAAGAAGGAATGGAGTCTCCATGCGGGTCAACGGTTGGGGAGCCGAGCAGGGTATCCATGCGTTCAATGACTTGGTCTGAAACAACATGTTCAAGTTGCTCGGCTTCTTCGTGGACATCACCCCAATCCATACCGAGGATTTGCACTAGGAAAAGTTCGATAATGCGGTGCCTCCTAACTACTCGAATCGCGAGTAACTGTCCTTGTTCCGTAAGTCGAACACCATAATGAGGACGATATTTTATAAGTGAGGCCTCCGCGAGTGTCTTAATCATTGCAGTCGCAGATCCTGGGGTCACAGAGAGGGATGCGGCAAGCTCACCAGTAGTTATTTGAGCGTTGCCGGCTGGATCAAGTAGATAAATCGCTTTAAGGTAGTTTTCTACTGTACTAGTAAGCATGGTTGATTTCTAGTATACCCTAGTGTATACTTTTGACTAGTCAAAAAGGGCTCTTTGAATGTTTAAAAAATTGATTATTATAATTTTAGTGGCTTATTCTTCATCAGCAGAACAGCTTGAAATTGTCGCTACCACAGGGATGGTTACAGATATTACACGGCAAGTGGCTGGGCAGCACGCGAATGTGGAGTCTTTGATGGGCGAAGGCGTTGATCCACATCTTTACAAGCCAACTGCTGCAGACGCAAAAGCAATTGTTGCTGCTGATATGGTTTTTTACAGCGGTTTGATGTTAGAAGGCAGAATGGCAGATACCTTTTTAAAGGCAGCTAGGATTGGTAAGGTCGTCTATCCGGTGACAGAGTTAATTGAAGAAACATACTTACTTGAACCTCCAGAGTTTGAAGGTCATTGGGATCCGCATGTTTGGATGGATATATCTGCATGGTCAAAAGCAGTTGAAACGATTGCTGCAGTACTCTGTGAGCAAGATCCAGAAAATTGTAGTGATTACAAAATCAATGCGGAAGCATACAACAAGACTCTTGCAGAATTGCACCAATATGCCTTGGTCTCGATTGAGTCCATACCTAAAAGTCAACGCATTCTCATTACTGCTCATGATGCTTTTAACTATTTTGGTCGGGCGTACGGCATAGAAGTAGTTGGTGTACAGGGTTTGTCAACAGAATCGGAAGCGGGTATTGAAGATGTCAATCGACTTGTTCATATGCTTGTTGAAAATGAAGTTGCAGCTGTGTTTGTAGAATCAAGCGTATCCGATCGTAATGTAAATGCACTGATTGAAGGGGCAGCTTCAAAAGAGCATAATGTTCGAATTGGTGGTCGGTTGTTTTCTGATGCAATGGGAAAGGCAGGCACCTACGAGGGCACATACGTTGGCATGATCGATCATAACATTACAACGATCACGCGGGCACTTGGCGGGCGTGCGCCAGAAGGCGGTTTCGCATCTCTGCAAGAAGCTAAATTGGATGAATGAGATGCCAATCGAGCCAGGACATTATGCGTCATCGCCTGTTTCAATACATGACTTAACAGTTGCATATAACAGAAAGCCCGTTCTTTGGGATGTTGATTTAGATATTCCAGAAGGCAAGCTCATCGCGATTGTAGGACCTAATGGTGCTGGCAAGAGCACCCTTATTAAAGCAGTTCTTGACATTGTTCCTAGAGCATCCGGCGACATTTTGTTGTATGGCAAGCCATTTAAAAAGCAACGCGACCTAGTTGCGTATGTTCCGCAGCGTGAATCAGTGGATTGGGATTTTCCAATTGATGCTATTGGCGTTGTCTTGATGGGTTGTTATAGAAAGATTGGTTGGTGTAGGCCAATTCGGCAATCGGACAAGATCAAAGCAATGAATGCCCTGGATCGCGTTGGCATGGCAGAGTATGCGCATCGCCAGATTAACCAACTTTCTGGTGGCCAGCAACAGAGGGTGTTTCTTGCAAGAGCTCTTGCTCAAGACTCATCAATTTATTTTATGGATGAGCCTTTTGCTAGTGTTGACGCAGCAACAGAGCGCGCTATTGTTTCGGTCTTAAGTGAACTTAGGTCTTCTGGAAGAACTGTGGTTGTCGTTCATCATGATTTGCAAACAGTCTCGGAATATTTTGATAATGTCATTATGTTAAATATGCGCGTGGTTGCTCACGGGCCTGTGGACAAGGTATTTACTAATGAAAATTTAAAAAAGACTTATGGTGGTCGATTGACATTATTGTCAGAAGCAGCAGATCGCTTGGCAAAGAGTAAGGTCGAGGGGTGATTGCAAATCACTCAATATCTGACGTTCGAATTGTAATGCCTTCTATTGAGCAGTTGTTCAGAGTGCTTACCCTTGAAGATTACAATACTCGAGTTGTTGTGATTGGTGTTATGGCCCTGGGTGCTGCTTCTGGAGTTATTGGCACATTTCTCTTGTTAAGAAAGAGAGCTCTCACCGCCGATGCCCTGAGTCACGCAACACTTCCTGGGATTGTGGCAGCATTCATGGTAATAGTTGCGTTTGGTGGTTCTGGGAAATCAATAATAGCGCTGCTTATTGGAGCTTTTGTGTCTGGTTGTATCGGGGTGCTATTGATTCTTGCGATTCGACATACCACTCGGCTTAAAGACGACGCCGCAATCGGCATTGTTTTGAGTGTTTTATTTGGCTTAGGCTTATGCCTTTTGCGAATTGCAACGGAAATGCCAGGCGGTAGCGTTGCCGGTCTTAAGGGCTTCGTTTTTGGTAAAGCCGCCTCTATGGTTGCAGGCGATGCATGGATCATGTGCATCGTTGCAACAGGGGTAGTTGCGCTTGTCACTTTATTTCGTAAAGAATTTACATTACTTTGTTTTGATGAAAAGTTTAGCACTTCACAAGGTTGGCCAATTCTAAAATTAGATATCGCCTTAATGGGAATGGTTGCAATTGTAACAGTCATTGCACTTCAATCTGTTGGTCTTGTTCTTGCAGTTGCAATGTTAATTATTCCGGCGGCATCATCAAGATATTGGTCAACGAAGATAGCTAACATGATTTTCATTGCTGCTTTAATTGGTGCTCTCAGTGGTTGGCTTGGTGCAACGGTGAGCGCGCTCGTGCCGCGTATGCCTACTGGCCCAATCATTGTACTCATCAGTGGTTGTTCGTTTGTTGTAAGTTTTATGTTTGGAACAAAGAATGGTTTTATCGTTAATCAACTAGAACGTTCTTTGCTTAATCGAAGGATTGCAATGCAGCATTTTCTTAGAGCAATGTGGGAGATTACAGAGTCTAATGCGGACAATTCATTTCACTTTAAAACAATCGTCGCTCATCGTTCATGGAAGCCTCCGTTTGTTAGGCGATTAGTTAAGCGTGCGATTTGCTTTAGATACTGTTCGTCAATCGCAAAAGATGTTTGGATCATGACCGAAAAAGGGTCTGCGGAAGCGACTCGAATTGCACGAAATCATCGTTTATGGGAAATATATTTGATTAATTATGCGGATATTGCACCATCGCACGTTGATCGCGATGCTGACGCAATCGAACATGTTATTGGTCAGGTCATGGTCGATAAACTCGAAGCGCTTATTAAGGAAGAAAATCTAAAAAGTCCGCATCCAATCGGAGTAAATCAATGAGTTGGACAGCTATTGACACTTGGATTGTAATTGTCGGTGCCCTTTGTGCAATGAGTTGCGCGTTGCCTGGGACGATTTTAGTGTTACGACGTATGAGCTTAATGGGTGATGCCATCAGTCATACTGTTTTGCCGGGAATTGCAATAGCATTTCTTGTGACTGGTTCTAGAGATCCTGCTGCGATGCTTATAGGCTCTATTGTTGTCGGATTACTGACGGCATTTCTTATTCAAGCAATTCAAAATTTAGGAAAGATTGAATCAGGCGCTTCGATGGGTATTGTATTCACAGTATTCTTTGCATTTGGACTTGTTTTGATGCGTCAAGCAATTGACCATGTTGATATTGATCCAGATTGCGTGTTAAATGGAGCCATAGAATTCGCTTGGTTTGACCAGCCCTATGGATTGGGCATACCCCGTGGCGCAATCATAAACGGTGGGATGCTTGCAGGGAATGCGATTCTTATGATGTTGTTTTACAAAGAGTTTAAAATTACTGCGTTTGATTCATCGTTAGCTAAGTCGCAGGGCATCCGGCCCGAAATTATGCATTATCTGTTAATGACAATGACTGCCGCAACAGCTGTCGCAGCATTTGAAACAGTAGGCAGTATTCTTGTTGTTGCAATGTTCATCGTTCCGCCAGCGACGGCTTACTTGTTAACCGATCGTTATGGCTATTTGATTTTAATATCCTTACTACTCGCAATCGCTTCTGCAGGGATTGGTCATTTATCTGCGATTACTGTGCCAATTTGGTTTGGTTATAGTGGGACAACGACGGCTGGTGCAATGGCGGTTGCAGCAGGGTTGCTCTTTTTGTTGGCTTGGCTTGGTTCACCGACACAAGGCATACTTGCCTCAATAGTGAAAAAGTTTGAAACTAGGGCTTTAATCCTGCGCCAAGATATTCTTGGACTTCTTTGGCGTTTTGAAGAGCGGGAGCAGCATCCCCATAGCCTTGACACAGTTGCAACTATGCTTAGAGTGAATAAAAATACTATCGTTCAATCTTTGAAAACTTTGGCAAGACAAGGTGAGATTTCGGATAATTTTTTAATGATGAAGTTAACGAGCAAGGGCCGCGAAAGCGCAAGGGCGATTGTAAGATCGCATCGTCTCTGGGAAGTTTACCTTGATAAACATTATCCACAGGACAAAAATCAAATCCATCATGCTGCTTCTCGATTAGAGCATGTTACAACAGAGCAGATGCAGGATGATCTGGGTGGTGCCTCAATTGACCCGCATGGCAGGAGAGTGCCGTGATGACGTTTGTGCCACCAGATGCTATCCTGCAAGTATGAGATACTTATTTTTACTGATATTTTTTGTGATTGCTTCTTGCTCTGCGCTGACGAAAGATGATGGCAATGTTATTCAGCGTCCCTTTTCAGCTGTGGATGCAAGTAAAGTCATAGTTCTAGAGCCAGGTAGAACATTCCAAATTGTATTACAAAGTAACCCTACAACAGGTTATGGCTGGCATCTATCTATTGATCAGCCAAATGTTGTGAAAGAAGTTGCTGAGAATTACATCGCTGATTCTAGTGGAAGGGTGGGTGTAGGCGGAGAAACAACATGGACTCTGCGAACGCACGTGTCGGGTATTGCAAAACTTACATTTTCTTATGGTAGATCTTGGGCGACAGACTCGCCTGTTACGAGGACTGTGAATTTTTCAATTAACGTTCGTTAGCAGCATTTTGGTACATTGCTTCGTATTTTGCAGCGACTGTGTCTGTGTCAAGCCACTTCAAAATATGCGCCCTTCCAGTTTCCCCCATTTTTATGAGTTGTTCTTTGTCTTGGCTAATTTTTTCAATAACATTTGCAAAGTCTTTAGGGGTACGTTCTTCAATTATTGCACCGCCTTCTTCTAACTCTCGCCAAATGTCGGTGCCCTTTGTGCCTACAGTTGCAGTTTGGCAAAGCATCGCTTCAGGATAAACAAGGCCAAAGTTTTCTTGTTGAGTGGGTAATGCGAATAAATCTGCCATTGCGTAAAGTGATAATTTTAAACTTCCAACTACCATCCCTAGAAATTGTATTTCACCTGAAACGCCTGCTTTCTCAGCTCTTCTTTTAAGCGTATCCACGTAAGATGGTTCTCCGGTACCTGCGATTAAAATTCTGATTGGAAAGTTCCGTTTTTTCAAAATAGCGGCGGCATCAATGAGTGTTTCAATTGATTTTTTTTCATGTATTCGGCTTAGAAACAAAATTGTTGGTTCTTCAGTTTCCCCATACGTCTCAATGGCCTCTTGCGGAGTAGGCACTTCGTCGTATGGCGATAAATCAACGATATAGGGTATCACGGCAATATTTGAGTGCTTTAGCCACTTTGAGGCTTGTCGCTTCTCTTCCTCTGCAGTGCAAAGGAATGTTGTTGCATTTCGGTTTAGGCGTCTTCCAGCAGTAGCGAGGTATAGCTGTTTTTTGAGGCCTCGTTGATCCATGCACCAATCATCTAGCATGCCGTGAATGCTTATCACCCATGGGATTCCAAGCTGATCACAGGCTTTTACGATTTGTGGATTTGCGGTGAGCCACATCGCATGGATGTGAACAACATCTACTGCAGCAATAATTTTTTTTGCTTGCTGAACCTGACTAGCACTAATGCGCTTTCCTGATTTTTCAAAATCCCCTAAGTGAGCAATTATTGGGGTTTTAGAAGAAGTGGTTCTCCAATCTTCGGGGACATCAGTGTCATCGCAAGTGAGCCAAGTAACTTCGTGCCCTCTTCTTGCCAATACTGAACAAAAATCTATTGCTGCGCGAACAGTTCCACCCTCGGTGAGTCGTGTAGAAGGAAAAAAATGTAGTATTTTCATGTGTTGTTTTCGTTTCTATCAGTTACCCAAGAATCGTCTTGTTCATCGGTTGTTTCAATTAGAAAATCGGCAATAACTTTGCCATACTGTTCTCTAAGTTCAGGTGTAAAGTGGTTTTTCCAGTCACCGGAAACACCCTTGCGTGCAAAGGCATTCACTGAAGCTTCGCCAGGCTTACGCCCTCCGCTCATTTTTGCGAAGCTATGTGCCTCCACTACTCCTTGGATTGTTTCTGGTGAATTATCCAATTCGAATAAAGTGGCAACCATTGTCATGCCTTTAAACGGGTCTTCGAGCATATCTTCATACCGTAATTGAATGGAGTGATTTGGGTCGGCGTTTTCTTTCCATGAACGTACCCAATCAACATAGGCTTGCAGCATGCGATCCCCAAAAATTTGCAGACCCTCTTGGACAGTTTTGTTGTGATGGAATTGATATTCAGGGTGCCAAGGAGTATTTTGCACATAAAAGTGGTAACTAACGGCAACATCTCTTAAGTCTCGATGCAACACGACATAGTTGACTCCAGCTTCGCGTAAAATTTGAACGTTATTTTTGGATCCATGGCTATGCATTTTTGTAAGGACAAGCATATCTTTGAATGAGTCGAACATCCCTTTTGGCATTTCAAAATCATGGCTGCCACCTGTGCGTAACTCATGTCGTGCAATTGCTGGAAGTAAGTACTCATTAAATCCTTCATAACTCGAAACCATCTTCTCAATCCAAGTAGATCCGCTCTTGGGTAAGCCCGCAATAAATAAAATTGGCTGCGGATATTTTTCTCCGTGTTGCTGGAATCCTTGCTTGCAAGAGCGAAGTTGATCTTTTGCACGTTTATATGTTATGAATCGTTTCCCAAAACGAGAAACGCAGGGCGGTAATTTTCTGGCTATGGCTTCGCATTTTTTTATATTCATATGAAATCAATGGAGTTCAACAACAGTATATCGGTTGTTCATGACACCTTCTAGATGTTTTACCGGGACCCGGCCAACGGGCCATGCGTCAGTCATCTCAATGAGCACCCACGAATTGCGGTTATAGGAAATGCTATGATCTTCATTTGTTGGTGGTAGGTCAACCGCAACAAAAATGTGCTCTTCGATTGCGATGAAAAGTACTTCTGCGAGATTAATGCTTTTAACTAGGGATGCAAAGAGCAAGCTTTTAGAGTCGCAGTCCCCCCATTTTTTTGAGAGGGTTTCTAGCGGCATCATCGCCCCGACAGTAAGAATTTCTTCTCCCTCATCGTTGTGCCGGTAGTCAGCTGGGATCCGATAGTCGAGTGATTGCACAAGCGAAGAAAAAGCGCCAATCAATTCACGTCTTGAGCGATACCCTTCTTTGCGTGCAGAGCTTCGAATCGATTTTGCAACACCGCGAATATCATTTTCGCTTTCCTTGACAACCCACGCGTAGTCAACTACATATCGATTTTTTTTGTCAAGCATTTTGATTCCATATTTAGACGCTCGAATTTTAAGATCTTGTTGTTTCTTTTTTAAATCTTCAGCGTCGGTGTAGGAAATTGAAGTCCAAGATTTTGGAATACCAAAACGCTCAATCGCGAAATCAATATCCCCAGAATCAATGTTTGCGAGGCATGATAGATCTTGCATCGATGCGCCTTGTCGCACTTGAGCAATATCTCCGTCCCACTCGACAACTTCTCTTGTGTTGATATCGCTCCATTCAAAATGTATACGTTCAATAGAAGCACTCGAAGCAATTCCTGTCAGAAGCATGGGGGACCACAAAGATATTATTAAGTTATGTAACATTGCTACAAGTTTCGGCTGTAATTTCAATTGCTCGTTCAATATCTTCGCTACTTATGCCTAGATGCGTAACGTATCGAATTCTAGTTGGATCGAGGGCTTCGGCCATTATTCCGTTCTCCCACAATTTTCGGCATAAAGATGCTCCATCTCCAAGACTTTTATCAATATCGAAGAAAACAAGATTTGTATCAGTTTCACTAGCGTTGCATGTGATTCCATCAATTGAATGTAATGCCTTCGCAAGTACCTGCGCGTTTTTATGGTCCTCTTGGAGTCTATCTATATGGTGTTCAAGTGCATAAAGTGCAGCGCCAGCAAGCAGTCCAGTTTGTCGCATTGTGCCGCCAAACATTTTTCGAATTCGTTTTGCTTGAGCGATGGTTTCTTTTGTTCCCATAAGAATAGAGCCAGCGGGGCAGCCTAATCCTTTTGAGAAACATGCCGAAATAGTATCAAAGGCTGAACCCCATACAGAGGCTGCGACTGACCGGCTAACTATAGCGTGCCAAATACGTGCTCCATCGAGGTGAGTCTTTAAATTTGCATTATGTGCTGTTTCGCAAACGTTCTGGAGCTGTTCCAGTGGCCAAATAGATCCGCCGCCCCGATTATGTGTGTTTTCAAGTGAAACCAGTTTGCTATGTCCAAAATGATTGTCATCAGGACGGATTGAATTGGCGACATCTTTATCTGTAAAAAAGCCACGGGCGCCATCGACAAGTGCAAAGCTGCAGCCGCTTAATGCGGCTGCGCCACCGCCTTCGTAATGCACAATGTGGCTATCTTTATGAATAATAATTTCATCGCCTGGCTGAGTATGGCAACGAATTGCAATTTGATTAGCCATTGTTCCAGAAGGAACGAAGCAGGCGTCTTCTTTTCCGAACATCGAAGCGCAGCATTCTTGCAAGGTATTGACCGTTGGGTCATCGCCCCAGACATCATCACCCAATGGCGCGTGCATCATTGCTTCACGCATTTTTTGTGTGGGTTGCGTAACAGTATCGCTTCTTAAATCAACTTTCTTTCGAGTCATGTTACGATTGTAAGCATACGTCATCATTTCTGGGTACTATTCCCCGATGATTAAATGTAAATGGTTTATTGTTGAAGGGTTTTTGTTACTCATTCTTGGATCGTTTGCTCTTGCCAGACCTGCGATAGCTGCCGAAGCACTTGTTGAACTTGTGGGCTGGTTGTTGCTTGTTATGGGTATCGTGGCACTTGTTGGCGGTCTTACAACTCAATCTGGCCCTCGCGCTCCTGCATCAATTGCGGGTGGGATTATTGGAGTAATTTTTGGTTTGTTATTCCTGCTGATGCCGGTGCCAACCCTTTCGACGATAACGGTCTTAATTGCCTTCTTCTTTATGATTTCTGGTTTTGTAGAGATATCATCATCCTGCGCACTTCGTTCATCTGGAGGTCACTCTAATCACTGGGGTTTGGCATTTTTTAATGGTTTAATTGGCATTGTGCTTGGTATTCTCTTACTCAGTTTGTGGCCAGATTCCTATGAAGTGATTGGTCTCTTGCTGGGCCTTAATTTTTTGATGAGTGGCGCATACCTGGTCTCTCTTGGTTGGTTTTTTAGGAACGCCCCAACCCATTAATAATGCCTAATGAACTTAAATCAAAGCTAACATTTGCAGCACGTATTATCGCTGCAGTGGGGGGTTTGGGTGTTGGGTTTGTTGCATTCTATTTAGCGTTCGTTGGCAGGCTTTCTGATCAGTTTTTAAAATACACACTTCAGCATATCGAGTGGGCGGCCTATCTTTTGCCTGCTTTTTGCCTTGTATTAATCTCGGTTCTTCGTGTCCGTTTTTTTGGAGGCACTGAAGGGACGGGCATTCCGCAGACAATAGCAGCTCTTGAAATGAAAACAGAGGGGGAGCGAAAAGAAATGCTTTCCATCAAAATTCTTTTAGGGAAGTTATTTTTAACAACAATTGGCTTGTTTAGCGGCGCGTCATTAGGCAGAGAAGGCCCGACAGTTCACGCTGGCGCATGCTTAATGTATTTATGCCGAAAAGTTACACGATTTCCCAAGTATTTTGTTCAGCGGGGTCTCATTTTAGCCGGCGGTGCTGCCGGTATAGCAGCAGCATTTAATGCACCAGTTGCAGGCATCATTTTTTCTTTTGAAGAGATAGGTCGTTCTTTTGATAAACGTAACTTAGGCATTGTTGTTGTCTGCGTCCTTGGCGCTTGCGCAGTTTGTATTGGCTTGTTTGGCGATTATTGGTTCTATGGTTCGTTTCAAGTAGCTTTGCATGAATGGCCTGTTTGGATTTTTGTTCCGTTCATTGGACTAAGTATGGGTGCATTAGGAGGTTTGTTTTCACTCCTTATTATTCGGTCGTACCCCAGTGCAACTCGGCAGATTTTAAAACATCCAATTTTCGCTCCACTTATAATTGGCTTGACAATTGGTTTAATTGGCTGGCTGTCACAAGGCCAGACTCTGGGAACAGGGTTTGGTGAAGCTCAGATGATGTTGATGAAAAATAAAGAAATGGATTGGTCGTATCCTATTCTTCGGCCAGCTGCAACGGCATTAACATTGCTAAGTGGAATCCCTGGGGGATTATTTGACCCAACTCTTTCTGCTGGTGCCTCATTTGGTCAATGGTTTAGTTCACTAATTCACCAGTTTGATTGGGCTAGTGAAGTCGATTCGAGACTTATCATGATGATTGCCATGGCTTGTTTTTTTACAGGCGTCGTTCAGAGCCCCATTACGGCAGTTGTTATCATGATTGAGATGACCGATTCAGTGCATGCAACTCTTCCCATGCTGGGTGGTGTTGTTTTTGCGTATGCAATTTCAAGACGCATTTATCCATCTTCAATTTACGTTTCACTTGCTTCAAATTATTTCAGCGATAGCCGAGGTGAAGCGATTCGCTTTGAAGCTTGAATTGAGTCACGGGCTATTTTGCGAAGCCGTTGAATGCGACATAGCACATCGCTCATTGACATGCTCATTACGATATGAATTTCCCAAGGAGAAAGCCGCTCGGCGAAGTGCAGTGCTAGTATCTGCCTGTCCGTCCAACTTAAAGTAGAAAAAAAAGACCCTAGTTGGTCATCATATTGATCCGTTTTAAGACGTAGATTATTTTTTTTGCTTTGAGGCAATCTATTGGGGCCAATGTGACCTAGTGGTGATGTGTCGGCAATCATGGGCGACTTCCTGTCTTGTTTGGAATGAGCACTCCGCTCGTTCATTTAGACAAGCGTGTCGAAGTTTCTTTTCATTCAAAAAAATAATAATAGAAATGCTTAGATATTGAAAAGAAATGCTTGGCTAAGGCTTGTCTTTGTATATGGCAATCGCCATAACATCCAAAGAACTTTCTCTCCCTATCTTCTTTCTCTCCTCTGCGAGCCTCCGCCAAAAGCGGGGGCTCGCGGCGTTTCTGGCCGTATTGGGGTCAGTTAGAGCCAAAAAACCAGATTCCGCAGTGATAACCATCATCGTCTGGTTTGGAGCTGCTCCAAGCAACCATCATTGGTTGGTGCACAGACTCGCATTCTGGAAGATATCTCGTAACAACTCCCGTCATTCCCTCAGAAAGAGGAAATTGTGAGACGATTTGCATTCCACCTTCGCTGCGGTCTAAGACTTTATAGCGAACCGGAGTATCAAAATCATGGCTCCAACGGAGTACTGCTTCGCCCGAATAAGCGATTCTGTCTTTGCTGCGTCGATTTGTTGTATCCGATTGTATATTTGAATCATTTATCATCTCAGAAGCATCGTCTCTGCTGAGGTTCAACTTAAGTGACATATTCAGAATACTTTTGATAAGTGCCTAATTAGCCTTGTTTTAACTTAAATTCTCGGACCTGCTCCTCAGCGTGGAAAGAACTTCTTACTAAAGGGCCTGATTCAACGACTCTGAAGCCAAGTTTTAGACCTTCTTCTTTATACATTTCGAATTGATCAGGGTGTACCCAGCGTTCAATTGGAAGATGGTTTCTGCTTGGTTGTAAGTATTGTCCAATAGTAATGATTTCAGTTTCAGCTTTATTTCGTATGTCTTCGAGGAGCGTTAGTATTTCTTTATCAGTTTCGCCAATTCCAACCATAATGCCAGTTTTACTCACAAGGCCAGCAGATTGAATTTCCCGTAATACCTTCATTGATCGATTGTAAGTTGCCTGTGGGCGGACTGCGCCATGCATTCTTGGCACGGTTTCTAGATTGTGTGCGAGAATTTCTGGTTGTGCTTGAATAACAATATTAAGATCCTCTGAGCACCCTTGAAAATCTCCAATAAGAGCTTCAACAGATGTATTTGGGGCATGTTGGTGAACTGCCTGAATTGTTTCAGCCCAAATATGAGCTCCGCCATCTGGCAAATCATCCCTGTCAACGCATGTAATGACGATGTGTCGTAATCCCATCAAGGAAACAGATTTTCCGACGTTTTGAGGCTCGTCATAATCTGGCGGGCCTGGTTTTCCAGTTTTTACGTTGCAAAAACCACACGAGCGCGTACACGTATCGCCAAGAATCATAATGGTTGCTGTCCCTCGCGACCAGCAGTCCCCTATATTTGGACACGAAGCTTCTTGGCAAACAGTGTTGAGATTATGTTTTTCCATGTTTGCACGAATCGTTGTATATCCTTCTCCGCCAGGTAGTTGCGCGCGAATCCAATTAGGTTTTTTGCGCATCATCAAGGATTGCTGTCCCTCAGAATTATTGAGGACTTGAGTGCTCAAATCAAGAATTGAGGAGCTGCGTGTTTTACGTGCAGTATCTCCGCCTAGTGGCCTATCGTGTCGGTTTGGCTTTGATGAGGATGAGGATGAAGTGTAGTTTGTCACAGATTGCATATTCTACCAAGCAAAGAGCGTTGAGCACTCAACTTAGAAGTGCACATTGGTCGATAAAGTCCGATACCATCCCGCATAATGATTGTGCGGGGGCTGTTAGTTAGTATATAAAATTCCGATGGAATGGAATGATTTAAGACTGGATGATGATGGATTTACAATGTAGCGCAACACGTGGATTAGTGAAGGGGCTTTCGCTTATTGCGGTTGCAGTTCTGGCGGGTTGTAATGCAAATGGTTGGATGGGTGATCCCACCGTGGGTGGATATTATAAGCCCACACCAACCTCCATCCCTATCCTCGACAGGATTGACATCATCGAAGAACCCACGCGGCTGCCTCAAATGACAGAAGTTGCACCGGCTGATTTGATGCCATCAGATTTGGAATACCGCATTGAGCCAGGTGATGTGATGGATGTTACAGTTTATGGCTTGTACGCTCAGGGTCAGCGACATGCGGTCCAACGAAGGGTAGATCAAGGTGGTTATTTTCGTGTGCCTGAACTTGGCGCAGTACGTGTTGCAGGGCTAACTGAGCAAGGAGCTCAAGAAGCGATTACTAACGCGCTTTCAAAAGTATTAACACATCCAAGTGTTGAAGTAAGCTTACTTGACCAGACGGGCTTTACCTATACAGTGTACGGAGGATTAGCACGTTGGGGTGTGTTTAAACTTACAGACCCAAATCAACGGTTGGTGGATGTTCTTGCGCTTGCCGGTGGTGTTCCACAATCAACTAAAAAAATATACGTTATCCGTCAACTTCCAGTTAGTGATTCTGCGCTACCAGCATGGAGTAGCCAATCGTCAAATGAACCGTCTCCTGCATCCAGCTACATGGATGCTGCACCAGCTACGAAAGACCCCACGGCTACTCTAGATATTGAAGATCTTATTAAGCAGCTCGATGATGGAAGCAATTCCATGGAGGAATCGCCTGTGCCAGATGCGCCATTGCCCGCAGATGATGGCCATATCGAATCACTAATTAATAATCTAGATATTGGTGACAACAAAAATTTAACTACTAGTGAGCCATCTGTTTCACCTGGAGTTCTACAGACAACACCTCAGGTGCCAATTGATATTGATGACCTGCTTCCTCAGCGCAATGTCGCAAGGCAGCCTGTCGACGTCGACGAGATTTCTTCAGTTAGTTCTTTGGGAGCTCAAACATCCGATGCTGCATATGTTTACGTTCCTGAAAGTGACTCGTGGATTGCAGTGAGCACAGGCCCTAAAATGCGCGCGCAATCAGAATCTATGAGTAGTGGTCGGAGTGCGACAGAAGGCCCAAAAATTCTTGAACGCATTATTGCGGTTCCTTGGGACAAGTTACGAAAAGGTGACAGTTCGTACAACATAGTGATTCGTCCTGAAGACCGAATTTATGTTGAACCTCCAGTTCTTGGTAACCTCTATGTTCGAGGCGAAATCAGTCGACCAGGTGTTTATAATATGCCTAACACTGGTGAAAAAATATCACTCACACAATTCATCATTTCAGCTGGTGATTTGGGGCCACTTGCGGTTCCAGAGCGTGTCAGTATCACACGGCGAATTGGCGAAAATATTCAGGCAACTGTGACGTTAAATTACGCTGCAATCTTGCAACAAACTGAGCCAGATATTTTTCTGAAACCAAACGATATCGTTAATATTGGCACCAACTGGGGCGCCACCCCAATGGCTATTATTCGTAATGGATTCCGCGCAACGTATGGATTTGGTTTTTTGCTTGATCGAAATTTTGGGAATGACGTATTTGGGCGACCTCCATAAACCATCATTTTTGACCGTGTAGAGAGTTAATGAGGTATTTGAGAACCTTCTTCATGGTGGAATCGTAATGGGAGAATGAATCTTGTAGAGTTTGCCTGATTGTACTTGAGAGGTACCCCATTCATGACCGAACAACACAAAATATGAATGCAGTCCAGCGAGAGCAGCATCCTCAGCAAGCAAAACCCCAGCAAATGTGGCTTTGGTCGGCTGTTCTATGCATTTCACTTACATGGATATTTTGGGACTTTTTTCAAAGGCAATTCCGTTTCGCTATTGAAAAGCAAGCAGATTGGGGGCATACATTACTCATCCCATTTATTGCTGGTTATTTTGTGTGGTTATGTAAAGGTAAGCTGACGGAACATCCATTTCGCCGTTCATGGTTTGGTTTAGGATTAATCGTATTTGGGCTCGCTTGGTACAGTTTATGCGCGCTAGGTCCAGCTGCAATGCACCATCATAATTTGATGGGGTTCGGTGTGGCCATGACGCTGACTGGAGTGGTGCTTTTTATTTTTGGGTGGCGTGCCATGAAATACTTATGGTTCCCATTGTTATATCTTTTTGTATTTGGCCAAACAATTTCTGATCGGATTATGGAGGTTGCCACATTTAGATTACAAGATATCGCTTCAATTGGTTCCTATTACGGCCTTTCATTCTTAGGCCTAGATGTGACTAAAGCAGGTAATACATTAGAAATTTTTTATAATGGCGAATCCTATCCGTTGAATATCGCAGAGGCATGTTCCGGCATGCGAATGTTGATGGCTTTCTTTGCACTTGGTGTGGCAATGGCATATACAGGGCTCGTGTTTACTTGGCAGCGAGTCGTACTGGTTGCGCTTGCAATTCCTGTTGCAGTGTTCGTGAATATTCTTAGAGTGATGACTCTTGGACTCCTTAGTATTGCAGACAGTGGCTTTGCCGCCGGCGATTTTCACACCTTTGTTGGAACGCTTTGGCTCATTCCAGCTTTTTTAATATATCTTGGAATAGTTTGGATTTTAAAAAATCTTGTTATCCAAGAAGAAGATGAATATGAAGAGGAAGAAAAGATCAGCCCGGTGCATTTTGAGGGTTCATCGACGGGGGGATTTATGATTGCAGTGATAATACTTGCAATGTCCGCAACAGTATTTCAGATTGGAGCAAACACGCTCAATATTTATTTGAAAAAAGAAGCTGTTTATCCCCGGAAAACATTCTCGGTGATGCCAAACACTGTGTCGTCTTGGAAACGTGTCGCGGAAGACCAGCGTTACGATGCAGCTGGCGTGGAGGCGTTAGGCACCGAACTCTATCTTAGTCGAGTCTATGGGAATGAAGATAATTCAATCCCACCTATTCAGCTCCATCTTGCTTATTACACTGGCCAAGTAGATGCAGTGCCGCATGTCCCTGACCGCTGCATGGTTGCTGGAGGTTTTACTGCGATGACGCCTGAGCCTGTCACTTATACTCTTGCTATTGATCAAAGTGAGTGGATTCTTGATGATTCGGCACTGCTTGATGGAGCGCCATATCCAGCCATTTATAAATGGAACACTATAACCGAGCAAAATGAACTTATACGTTTGCCTTTTGGTGACTTTGAATTACGGACAACGGAATTCAGCCATCCAAGTTTAGGAAGTGACCGAGTATATGCGGGTTACTTTTTTGTTGCGAATGGGAAAACAACAGCATATCCAGAGCGGATCCGAATGTTGGCATTCGACCCCTCATCAAAATATGCGTACTATTGCAAAATTCAATTTACGATTCGAGGAGATCGGACATTTTCTATAGAAGATTTTGTTTCACTCGTCTCGGCATTTACAACGGATGCTTTACCTTCAATTATGACTTGTTTGCCCGATTGGGCTCAAGTTACCAACACAATAGAGGAATTGGTTCAAGAGGACTAAGGATAAAAAATAGATATGGCAAAGAAAAAGAAATCTAATAGAAAGTCTCGAAAACTGCAACATAAAAAAGTTGCACGTACGAATAAGAAACTACTTACGATTGTTATTGCTTCCGTAGCGATTATTCTTGTTGGCTTAAGCGCTTTATGGTTTTTTGTTGAGTACAGAGGCCCGGCAAGAAACGCATCGGCAGGTGATGCCCTTTTTGCTGAAGGTGATTTCTACAATGCTAAGAAACAATACGGCAGAGCTGTTTCAAAAGAACCAAATAATCTGACTTATGTTGAGAAATATAAAAAAGCCATTCGCGGGCTCATTCCCGTCACACCTACGGGCGCAATACAAGCATACGATGAGTACGTGCGCGTTCTTGTTCATGAGGCGAGGTACAATCCAACAGATATTGACATACATTTAGCTATTGCCCAAGAAATGTATCTTGCTGCTTATCTAACAGGTCAAGATACATACTGGCAACGATTGAGTGGTGTTGCATATAACGGTTTAGATAGAATTGCTTCAGATCATCCGCGGCGAGATGAATTGCTACTTTATGTCGGCTTAGCCTCACTTAGATTAAAAGATGCTTCAATGACGAATACCTTTGATGATGAAGGTAATGTTCGTTTCCCTGGCGAAGATGAGCTTGAAGAAGTGCTTGAAATGGATCCGGGGAATGCCCTTGCGTGGGCGACATTGGCACATGGCCGTATGGCAGTCTATTACAGATTGAAAGACCAAGGGCAAATTTCTCAAGCTGAGCGTAATAAGTTATTTGCAGAAGAAACGATGAATAAGGCAAGAGAAGTAGCGGGCGAAAGCTTTGAGGTTTCAATGGTCTTATTACGTGAAATGCTTCTGCGTAAGAATGCGCTTTTGCAAAAGAAATCGGCCCAGCCCAATTCTGTTTCACAATCTGATTTAAATTTTGCTGATGAACAAATTGAAGAAGTGCGGTTAAAAGCAGTTCGATCGTACGTAGCTTCTTTGCATGCCGCAAGAGCAGGCGAACTAACCACGCTACTTATTGGTACAGGAGAAGGCGGCAAATTGCTCGCAGTAGAGATTTTAGAGGAGACACTCAAAGAAGAACCAAATGATTTTGGCCGTCGCTATTTACTTGCAAACATTTTGGGGCAGCTTGGCCGTGCTGAAGAGTCTGAAGCGCTTGGTGTTTCTATTCTCGAAGAAGAAGATCAGCCTGTGGGCCTTCACTCTATTGAATTATTTACTATTCGACCAATCGTTGCACAATCATTAGTCCGTTCGAAAGTTGAGGAGTCGTCTTCGATGGAAGATGTTACAGAGAAAAACGAGCTTCTTCTAAAAGCAAAGGAATATAGGGCGCTGTTAAATGATCTTGTCTCTGGAGATGTAAATGATCGTCTGCTACTTTATGCTGATGGCTTAATCTTGCTCAGCGAAAAACAATATGCTGATGCAGCAACTAAACTCGAAGAAGTAATCAGGCGCAACCCAGATATGGAAGCATCCGTGTATCGACAAGTGGCGTTTGCTTTGTCGCAGATTAATGCAAATGGATTAGCAATTGAACGGTTGCAAACAGCGATTGAAAAAGAGCCTAGTAATCTTGCGAATTATCTTGCAAAGGCGCGTCTTGAAATCCAATTGTCTAATGAGGTAGCAGCAGCTCAAACACTCGCCGTCCTTCCTGCAGAAGCCCGAATGCGCGATGATGTAAAAGAATTATTGAATTTGATTGCGATGCAACAACAAGATGCAACCGAAACCGATTTTTCTGATCCTGCTTTGCGATATATTGCTGGAGCGGAGCAGCTTGTTCGAGATGGAAAATATGACGAAGCAATCGAATCATTAACAAGTGCTATTGAACTCGCGCCTAAGTCGGATTGGAGATTATTCGCATCACTTTCAAATGTGTATGGAGCAATGGGCGAGAAAGAACAAGCAGTTATTTGGATTGAACAGGCGATGGAGCTAGCTCCAAATCCGAAAGCATTGGAGCCACGGCTTTTTCTTTTGAAATCAGACAGTCAAGTCGATGCATTGATTTCAATGGTTCAAGCAAATGGTCGCTCCGAAGCGGATCAAGCCGAAGAACTTGCTGTTTCACTATACGAGATGTCAATTAGATTTCTCGGTGAAGCAAATCGTTGGGAATTGATTGGTAATGACCAAGAAGCGCAAGTAGCAAGGGAAGTATCCAATGGTGCTTTGCAAGCAAGCGTGCAATATCAAACGACCGCGGAAGAGCTCGGCGTTGGGATGTCTAGAATCATCGCGCTTCAATTTAACCAAGCGATTGGCGAAAATAATTTAGAAGAAGCAGAATCTCTTTTGCAGAAGATGGCCAGCGTTTCCACAACTGAATCTGAAATAGAGAGTTCAAAGATGTCGCTTCTTCTCGCAAAAGCGAGTGATGCAAAAGCGCGCGGTCAGATTGAAACAGGAAATTCATTTATTGCAACTGCGCTCACGATAGCAGAGAAAATGGTGGAACAGAACGCCATTTCTGATTCTGCATGGCGCGCCCTCGGCCGGGTGCTTGTCGATATGGAGCAGCTCGAAGAAGCAAAAGCTGCGTATGCAGAGGCATATCGAATTTCGCCTGATAACAAGGAAAACATACGACGGTATGTAGGTGTTTTATTTCAAGACCCTGAAGAGCAACAGCGTCTGTTGCGCATCTTGCGATTAGCACATGAAAAATATCCAAGCGATCAGCAGTTTACGTCTGGTTGGCTAGAAGCTGAGGAAAAAGTTGGCGATAGGTGGAAAGTGATTGTCTTTAGGCAAAATCGACTTGTGCTTAACCCTGAAGATAGAAACAACGCTCTCGAACTTGCACTTTCGCTCACGAATACGGAGCCTTCACGTGAATTGCTTCGAGACTTGTCTGGTAAGGAAGTCTACAGTGTTAGGATTTGGGAGCAAATGGCACCGCCAATTCAGCTTCAAGCATTACGAGACGCGCGTAAAAATTGGGATGAGCTTATTGCACAGATTTTAGACAAAGCATTTGAAGAAGTTGACCCTAATATTCGAACAGCAGCTCTTCACGCAACAGTACATCGAAATCTGGGTCAGCTTGAACGCTCTTCTGAGATTTGGGATAAGTTTATTAAAGCATATGAAGGCCAAAAAAAATACACAACAGCCGTGATAGCTGCGGCAGATTTTCTTTATAAATCAGGTCGCGGGAGGCAAGCATTTGAGTTACTTGATAATGCGCGAGGCGCGCAGAGTGACACCTATGAAATTGATGCAACACTGGGCACACTGCAGTTTTTTGTTGGTAACTTTGCTGAGGCGGCAATTCTATTGCGGAATCCAGTAGAAGCGACGAGCGATCCCATCATGCAATCTCGCCTAATTGAATCTCTGGCGCTGGATGGTCAATTTGAAGCAGCAGAAGAAGCGCTCGTTGGATATTCATCCACAAATGCGGCGTATGCAGCTACTATGCTAAAGGCATTAATTAGCCGGGTTAAAAGTGAGCAACTGCTTGCACAAGGCGAAATTGAGATGGGCAAGATTGCGCTTCGACAATATCGCGATGCTCTGCGTGGTGCAATAATGGTTGATCCGAATGTTTCAACACCATATATCCGCCTTTGCAGAAGCTTGCTGAATGAATACCAATTGACTCAAGACAAAGCTCTTCTTATCGAAGCGCTCGCGGTAGTTGAAGAGGCGTCTGTTTCGGGTAATCAGACTGAGCAATTTGCCGTTGTACGAGCCGACGTATTGCAAGCGGATGGTCAGCTAACAAGATCAATTGATCGACTGACTCGCTTTTTAGCAGAAGAGCCTGAATCAAGTCTTGCGCGGCGTCGGCTCATTGAAGCTTACCTTGACACAGACAGTATTGATCGGGCGCTTGCAGTTGCGCAAGCGGGTGTGAATGCTGAACCGAGTTCTTCAGTTTGGCATAAGCAATTAGGTGACTTGCACATAAGGGCGAATAATGATGTGTACAAAGGTGTTCAATCATATTTGCAAGCAATTCAGCGTGAGCCGTCAGTGGAATTACTGCGCATTATTGATCAAGTAACTCGCACGAACCAACCACTTCCAGATCAAGAACTTATTGCATTGGCGCAAGGGGCACTTTCAAAGTTAGATCCAATTGCAGGTGCTGTTGAAGCCAAGGCATTAATGAACTTAGGGAGAAAGCGAGATGCATTGCTTGCTATGGAAAGATCCTGGAAGGTCTTCGAGCACGCGATTGCCAAAGGTTGGTTTTCGCCAGACGCAAACGCTGCCTGGTTTATTGATTTGGCAGATTTGTTCCAAGATGACCCGGCAGAAGGCGAGAAATTTGTGAATGCACTTGTGGGAGGCGAGTTGTCTTCGCATCAACTTGCTGGGCTTGCCATTTATTACGAATCATTAGGCGGGGAGCACATCAACAAGGCTCTCGCGTTGCTTGATAAGGGGTTATCACTGGGTGATGGCGAACAAAATACACGTTTAAGGTTATTAATGATGCGCGGCGCACTTCTTGTAGAGGCTGGTCGGCTTGATGAGAGCGAGAAAGCGTTTAGGTTATTGGCGAAGGAAGCCAATTCACCGCTTGTTCAAAATAACTTGGCATATGTTGTTGGCGTTTATCTAAACCGTCCAGAGGAAGGGTTGAAGATTGCAAAAGAGGCTGCGAAAATAGCGCCTCGGAATGGTTCGATTGTTGACACCGTGGCAACAATGTACGAACGTCTTGGTGAATATCAGAAAGCAGTCGAGACATATGACTTTTTGTTGCAAATTGAACCTACTAATACAAGCGCAATGGTCAAGATTGCTTTGCTATACGCAGATCATTTAGCACAACCAGATAGGGGGATTGTGTTTGCTGAACGCGGCAGAAGCCAAAAGCCTAGAAGCCCCGAAGTTCTAGATGCATTAGGTTGGTGTTATTATCGGAACGGCAACACTGAGCGGGCCAAGGAAACAATTAGTCGATCAATACGAAATGGGGATACATTCGAAGCGTATCTCCATATGGCACAGATTGTTATGGATGATTTAAAGTTTGAAGAGGCTCTCGGACATATTCGCATGGCTGAAGAACTTGCACAAGATGAACATTCGAGGAAGAGAAATCAGGTCCTGAAGGACGATATTCGCAAGAAGAAGTTAGAAAATGAAAGTGGTACTTAAGAACTAAAGCTATGCGCCCATCACCATCAATAGGAACTCCAAACAGACCCATGCCAAAAGGCAGGGCAATTGACCCAGTCCGCGTTTTAAGAAGGCATTGGAAGGGTATTCCTATTTGGGGTTTTGTTGGCGCACTCATTGGTGCAGGGGCATTTTTCTTATTTTCAAGAGTGTATCCACTGTACACAGGCGAAATCATGTTTGAAGTACGTCCGGGCCTCGGTGAGGCAACTGAGATTGGTACAACCGACACAATTAATGAAAAGATGGTGGAGCGGGTTGCTGCAACACAGGTCTTTTTGATTCGAGAGCGCTCCATCTTAACTGCTGCAGTTGAAAATCGCACCATGCGGCAAACGACTTGGTTACAACAGTTCATCGAGCCAGGAACAGATCTTCTCTTGACAGACTTGGCAGTTGACGAGTTATTGGAAGAATTAAGTACCCCGATCAAGCCCGGTACAAATTTGTTTGGTATTAAGTGGTCTGGCCACGTGCCTTCAGATGTACCGATTTTACTTGGTGCGGTTGCAGCTTCTTACATGCAACGAACAAAAGAACTTGACGACGAGGGTTTCCGCAACAATGCAAAGTTATTTGAAGACGAAGGTCGTCATATTAAATTTATGTTGCAAGACCTGAATGATGATTTACAAGCGTTTATTCAAGCGAAAGGCATCACTACGCTCGATGACACGCGCTTTTCTACATTAATGTTCGAAATACAAAAGTTAACCGAGAACATGACAGATACAAAGCAGGCACTGACTGCGCTAAATCAGCAGTACCTGCAAACAGCCGCAAAACTTGATGGCACATTAGAGCCCACTATGGAGGATAGGCTTAGGGCTGAACAAGATCCCATTATTATTCGCCAAGAACAAGTACTCGAGTCTCTCGAAGCAAGCTTGCGTGCTGTACGCGAACGGCTCGACCCTTCGCATCCACAAATTAAAGATGCAGAGATTTCTGTTGCGGCGACAAAAGCTCAGCTTGAATCCAAAATCGAAACAATTACTCGTCGAAACTTGAATGCTCAAGTGCGTGAATTGTTATCTACAAAAGACACACTTGTTGTTCAACTTGAACGGACCGAGCAAGATATAGAGATAAAAGATGGCGCGCTACGCGAGCTTGCAGCAAACCAATCTCAATATGAGCATATGGAATCAATGCGCAAGCAACTTGAAATGCAGCGAGATGAAAACCAACGCTTAACTTCAAGTTTGCGGCTAATGCAATTGCGTGCGGATGCTGGCCGAATTCGCCAAGCAACCCCGCCGTTAGAGCCAAGGGAAAAATCTTTTCCTGTAATTGAAATCATGTTGCCTGCAGGAGTGTTTTTAGGGGTTGCGGCATTTGTGGGTATAGTGTTTTTGAAAGAGCTTACTGATCAGAAAATACGAAGTGCAAGCGATGTGTTTATTATCCCTGGTGCAAAAGTAGCAGGCGTTCTTCCAGATGTAGACGAAGATCCTTCGGGTCTTGAGTCGCCCGAACTGGCGGTGCTGCATAGCAATGAAGGCATTTTTGCTGAATCTTGCAGGCAAGCATGGGTTGGCATCAATCGCTCAATGCAACAGTCGGCGCATCAATCATTATTATTCCTTGCCGCTGCTCCTGAAGCCGGTACTACAACAGTTATTGGGAATTTTGCTTTGGCAGCGCAGATTTCAGGTTTGAAAGTCGCTGTGCTTGATTGCAACTTTAGGCGGCCAAGCCTTGCTTATATGTTTGATTTGGATGATGCGTCTCCAGGCGTTGCAGACTTGCTTGCAGGTAGTGCGAACATTGAAAATGTTATGCAGTCTACAAATTCTGGTGTCGATGTAGTTTCCGCAGGAACTCCTGCAAACCGATTATTTCAGCGACTTGGAAGTGAGCGAATGAGAAGTGTGTTTGCCCAGTTGCGCGATCAATATGATTTGGTATTAATTGATGCGCCTCCTTCAATTGTTGCAGGTGATGCACTGCTACTTGCAAATTTAGTTGATGCAATCTCATTGGTAGTTCATGCAGATCGTGATGATAGAGGTCTTGTGGCTCGAGTTCTACGTGAACTCGGCGAATCACGCGCAGAAATCCTTGGAGTGACACTCAATGCGGCGGTAGGTACAGTCGGTGGCTACTTCCGTAAGAACTACCTTGCAATGATTTCATACTCCGACCAGAGCGACGAAGAATAAACTTATCTGATGTTACCTGAAACATCTACACCGCTATTGCAGATGGAGTGGTGGGTATTACTTTTTCATTATTGGCCAGTATTTGTTTCGGCTTTTGCGATGGCAATTGTGGTGACACCTATCATGCGTTTTACTGCTCGTGCGACGGGAATTGTTGATCGACCGGATGAAGCAAGAAAAATCCATACAAAACCGATAGCGTACTTAGGTGGGGTAGGCGTTTTAATTGCCGTGCTTTCCGGGATTATTGTTAGTTACACTCTGCCGCAACCTTCATTTATTCAACCATTTCCCCTTGTTGTAATATTGGGAATGTTCGCAATTGGATTAACGGGACTTGCTGATGATGTTAAGGAATATTTTGATCCATGGTGGAAAATTGCTGGGCAATTTATTGCTGCAGCAGCTATGGCGCAGCAGGGTGTTGGCACACGAGTTGCGGAGGGGTTTCTCAGAAGAGTGTTGCATATTCCAAGTTCAGTTTGCGATTACCCCTTGATTAGTCCAATTGATGGTCTTCTCGCAGATCCAATTACCGTAACTTACATTACGGGTATTTTAATTATTGCAGCGTTTATATTGGGTGCTTGCAATGCAGCGAATCTAATTGATGGCCTTGATGGATTGCTCTCTGGTGTTGTAGCTATCACTTGCATTGGTTTTATAGCGATCACTCTAATCGTTCTTAAATCATTTACCGTCGCAGATTTGGAAAATATCCAAGCTCACTTGCCGTTAAATACAGCGTTAAGTAATCGGGGAGAAGGCATAACCTTATTAGGGGCCAATCTGGTGTTAAGCGTATCATTACTAGGCGCTGTTCTCGGATTTTTAATCTATAACTTCAATCCAGCTTCTATCTTTCTTGGTGATGCTGGAAGTCTGCTTCTTGGGTACCTTTGTATAGTAATGGCGCTTATGCTTGGAGAAAAGGGGGAAACATTTATTGTTGTTGCCGGCTTGATTGTGTTTGCACTTCCTATCCTGGATACGTTGCTTGCAATCCTAAGGAGGAAGCTCGCAGGTAAAGCAATGTCAGAGCCAGATTCCAATCACATTCATCACATATTGAAACGTAAATTTAAGAGTGTGAAAAAGACAGTGTTTGCCTTATATGGGGTTAGTTCACTTTTTTGTTTATTAGGCGTACTACTTGTGCTTGCCCACACTACTAGAATAGTAGGCGCTTGGTTGATTTATTTGATTGCGATAATGATTTTTGGTGGCATTAGTTTTGTGGCATTGAAGGCGGCGAGAAAGCATGAGGAGGCGCATGGATAAGCCTCAAACACGTGTCATGTTTGTATGCATGGGAAATATTTGCAGAAGCCCGGCAGCCGAATGTTTTTTTCGACGTGCAACGCATGATGCAAATTGTGCAGCGCAGTTTTTTATTTCTTCTTCAGGCACCGGTGGATGGCATGTAGGGAGTTCACCCGATGGGCGGATGATAGAAGCAGCTAAGAAGTATGGATGGAATATTGAGGGTCAAGCGCAGCAGTTAACGGTAGAGGATTTGGCGTCGTTTGACTGGTTTTTCTGTATGGATCAAGATAATCTTGATCATGTTCTCGCACTGGGTTCCAATCCCGAAAAAACCAAATTGCTCCTGCCTTTTATAGGTAGGAAAGATCCTTTAGAGGTTCCTGACCCATACTATGGCGGAGAAGACGGATTTGAATCTGTGGTTGTTTTAATAAACGAGGCAACCGTAAAGCTGGTAGACCTGCTTGTGTGATGTATTGTTAAAATACAAAACAATGAATACCGAAATAGCGAAAACATCAATAAGTTCAAATAGTGCTCCAATGAGTTCGGTTGTACTGATTGCTGATGCATTTCAACAATCTGGCATCCAGCAATTTGAGCGACTCGGCTGTAAAGTTTTTCTTGACCCAACATTAAAAGAACGGTCTCTTGTGGAGGCGATTGCTCAATATAAACCAGAGATCTTGATTGTCAGGTCAACGAAGGTAAGTGCTGACATGATGGATGCGGCGAATTCTTTGAGCATGATTATTCGTGCCGGTGCTGGGTACGATACTATTGATATCAAAGCAGCTTCGGCTCGTGGCATTTCAGTAGCAAATTGTCCTGGCAAAAATTCAATAGCAGTCGCAGAATTAGCATGGGGGCTAATTTTAAGTTGTGACAGGCGTATTCCTGATCAAACTAAAGATCTTAGAGATGGGATTTGGGACAAGAAGAAATATTCAATTGCCTCAGGATTATATGGGAGGACCTTGGGTGTGGTTGGTTTAGGCGGTATTGGAGCAGAAGTAGTCAATCGTGCAAAAGCCTTTGGAATGCGAATCGCAGTGTGGTCAAGAAGCATGACGGTTGAGAAGGCTGAAGTACTTGGCGCGATTTTTTGTTCAACATTGAATGAACTTGCAGAAAAATCAGATGTGGTTTCCGTCCACGTAGCCTCAACAGCAGAAACAGAACATATCATCGATTCAACTTTTTTTGATTCCATGAAAGATGGCGCTATTTTTATCAATACTTCTCGAGGGCAAGTCGTTGACGAAAAGGCGCTCTCCCAAGCAGTACACAGGAAGAATATCCGCGCAGGTCTTGATGTATATGAAGATGAGCCGAGTTCAGGCGCATCAGTATTTAGTGGGGAGGTCATTTCGCACGAAGGGGTGTATGGCACACATCATGTTGGTGCTTCAACGGACCAGGCGCAAGAAGCAATTGCAGAAGAAGCGGTGCATATACTCTCTACGTTCATTCGGGAAGGAGCGGTATTGAATTGCGTAAATCTCGCAGTTGAACCTACTGTTGATGCACTATTAGCAGTTCGGCATAAAAATCTTCCAGGAGTTCTTGCTCATGTCTTCCAGATTTTGAGTCAGAGTGGAATTAATGTTGAAGAAATGGAAAACACCCTGTATGAAGGGGAGTTCGCAGCGTGTGCAAGGATTCAATTGAGTGGTATTCCGGCGATGGCGGATATAGATTCAATAAAACAAAACAAAAATATACTTTCAGTAATGATGACGATGCAATAGCAAGGTGCAAATATGACTACAACGACAGATCGAATTTTAAACTTTTCCGCTGGACCGGCTACTTTGCCAGAACAAGTTCTATGCCAAGCTCAAAAAGACTTGGTCGATATTGATGGTAGTGGCATTGGCATTTGTGAACACAGCCACCGAGGTCCAGTCTTTGACAAAGTGATTACAGAAGCTGTAGCAAACTGCCGTACTGTGGGGTCCATTCCGGATGATTATGACATCCTTTTTTTGCAAGGCGGTGCAACAATGCAGTTTGCAATGCTCGCAATGAATTTTTTAAGCAAAGGGCAGACGGCGAACTATCTTGATACGGGTGTTTGGACAAATAAAGCGATTAAAGAAGCGAAAAAAATTGGTAATGTCCATCTCGCATTTGATGGTTCGGTTAGTAATTATGGTTTCTGCCCAACTGATGAGCAGATAGATTTAGCCGAAGAAGCTGCGTATCTTCATTATTGTTCAAATAATACTATTTATGGAACTCGTTTTACTAGAACGCCAAAAACTGATTCGCCAGTCATTTGTGACATGAGCTCTGATATGTTTTCTCGTCAAATAGAGTGGTCAGATTTTGACATGATTTATGCAGGCGCCCAGAAAAATCTAGGTCCATCTGGGACGGTTCTTGTAGTCATCAAAAAAGCGATGCTAGAGCAGTGTCCTGCTAATTTACCGACGATGCTGAATTACAAGGAGATTGCTAAGAAGAACTCAATGTTAAATACGCCTCCGACTTTTGGAATTTATTTAATGGGTGAAGTTTTTAAATGGATTTTGAATGAAGGTGGAATTGATGAAATTGAAGCACGGAACGAACGCAAGGCATCGGTTATTTATAATGCACTTGACGCATCCCCCGATTTTTATACTGTTTTTGCTAATCAAGATAGCCGTTCCCGTATGAATATTTCCTTTAAAACTAGGTCTCAGGAGCTTGATGCTAAATTTTTAGAAGAATCAGCGGCTTCTGGTATGTCTGGTTTAAAAGGTCATCGGAATCTAGGTGGTCTAAGATCGTCAATTTACAATGCCTTTCCTGAAAAGGGTTGTGAACAGTTTGCCGAGTTTATTGAAAATTTTGCGGCAAACAACTAGCTCAGTTCATGTACGAATAAACCACTTCTTAATTTTGGTTCAAACCAAGTGGATTTTGGTGGCATGATTAGATTAGCATCAGCTACATCGAGCAATTGATCAATGGTTGTGGCGTATAGTGAAAATGCGATTGCTGCATCTCCCTTATCTACTCGTTTTTCAAGTTCTTCTGTGCCTCGGATTCCGCCAATAAAATCAATACGAGTATCACTTCTTGGATCACCGATCGAAAAGATTGGTTTTAGTATTCTTTGTTGAAGCAACTCCACGTCAAGAGAATCGATAGGATCTTGTGCATCAATACTGTTGAATGTCAATGTATACCAACCAGCTTGTTTGCCTAGATAGATACAGCACATTCCAGACTTCTGAGGCAAAGGGGAATTAGTTGATTCTAGTGTGCCTACCTCTTCTAGTTGCTTTAAAACCTCTTGAGTTGTCAGGCCATTTAAATCAAAAAGTATGCGATTATAAGGCAAAATATTTAATTGTTCTGCTGGAAAAAGCACCGTTAAAAACCAGTTGTATTCTTCGGTGCCATCATGGTTTGGATTTGCTTTTGCTAACTCAACAGCAGCTCGTGCGGCGCTTGCGCTGCGATGGTGCCCATCTGCAACATATGCAATGTCAATCGAGCGACATGCTCTTAGTAATGCATCCTGCTGTTCGACTTTCCATCCTGTATGTGTTACGCCATCATCTGCAACGAAGTGAAACATTGGTCGCTTATTCATTTCTTCATCGATAATTTCATCGATGGATGCATGCCCTTTGTACGTTAAGAACACCGGTCCAGAATTGGCATGAATTCCTAGAACGTGATTTGTTCGGTCATCTTCTTTTGTTTTTCGCGTCTTCTCATGTTTTCGGATTCGATTGTTGTTGTAATCGTCAACATGACAACAAGCAACCAGCCCTACTTGGCGATGATTCCCCATGCATTGCCTGTAAAGGTAGAGGCCCGCATCTTTATCTTTCATTAATGCGCCTGAGTCGCGTAGCGAAGCATAGTTTGCTTTTGCTTGCTCGTACACATTTTCGTCATATGGTGAGCATTCAGCTGGTAAATCTACTTCGGATCGTACAACGCGAATGAAACTATCTTTATTCATCTGCGCATATTTCAAAGCTTCATCACGGTTGACCACATCATAGGGGACGGAGGCAACTTTAGGAGCATCACTCGTTGGCGGGTGGACAGCGTGAAAAGGTCGTATTTTTATTGATGTCATAATATGTGGATTGTAATAAATGAGAAGTTAGGAAAGGAAGTTCGGTTATACATGCTTTTCATCTTTGTGACTTTTATTTCACTTCATATGTCCATCTTTGCAGCCGAAACGATTCGTAGCAGCATGTTTTTGCCATTTGGAAGAGTGTGGCATGACATGTTACAAACCCCGTAGCTAGGATGGCAGCGGCACCCGAGGTTCAAGATCGCCGTGATCTTGTTCAAGTCAACTTAACCTGTGGTAATCACCCTTGAATGCTGATTACCAAATAGGGAGCACATGTATGAACACACTTACCACTCAAAATAAAAACATTGTCCGATCTGGATTTACACTGATTGAAATCCTAATTGTCGTTGTCATTCTTGGAATTCTTGCTGCCGTTGTGGTGCCTCAATTTACTAATGCCGCAGATGATGCTAACGATGCCGCTGTACGCAGCCAACTTCAAACACTTCGTGGTCAAATTGAATTGTTTCGAGCACAAAACTCGTCCGATCCAGACCTGCTGGGTACTGGTTGGACAGATATGATTGATAATGATTATCTCATGTTGGCACCAAATAACCCGCTTTCATCGACCTCCACAGTAGCCAGTGCCGCAGCTGCTACCGTTGGTTGGGTTTGGCGAGACAAGGGAAATGGTACGTTTGCACTATACGCTTGCGATAGTGATGGAACGGAATTCGACGAATAATCTGTAACTCCCTGCCACCTCGGGCAGAATATCTACTGCGGGACACGTGATGGAGGTCATGTGTCCCGCTATATCTTTATGTGATTTGATTACTTAGAGTATTTAGGCCATGGTTTTATCCGGTAATTAAATTCCGATAACAATAATTACATCGATATTTGGGCAGGAATTAAGCAATCCGACTTTTGTTGAGTCTGGAATGGCCCGATTCTACTCCACCCATCAATGGGTATTATTATGCGAAAAACAGAATTTTACATTTCGACATCACACCGATCTGGTTGGACAATAATGGAGTTGCTAGTCACTATTCTTGTGCTTGTTATTTCAACATTTATTCTTGTTCCATACGCCTCGTCTGGTGCATCTTCTTCTGGTCAATCAGTCGCTAGGATGGCTATGACTGAGATGCTCGCAGCTCAAATGGATGCAGTTGCAAATCAGTCCTATAGAAGAATCCACTTCTTTAGCGATGGAAGTGGCTGGTCGGTAGAGGAATTAAATTCAAGCGAACTAGGCGATGCGTACGATTTTGCATCGGCAAATTTTGTTGAAGACGCTGTTGAATCTCAAGGCCAATTGCAGCAGTCAATCATAAAGTTTACTGAAGACAATCGATTTAGAGATGTCATCATCTCAAATGTGCTTTTCGATGGTATGCATTCCAATTTTATTTTCGAACCAACCGGGGGAATTATTGATTCGAGTGGTTATCCCAGTACTGGTGGATCGTTTGTTGTGAATAGTGGGCCACACCAATGGACTGTATCAGTTGCACCATTGACTGGAAAAATTACTGTAGAAAAAACTGGGGGTACGCAATGATTTTATTTCCCTTTGGAAAACAGCGAAATGGACAGGTTGGAATAGCTTTTTACGATGGTGGAATAACCATCGGTCAATGCTCATGGAAAAATGGCACATATTCAACCGCATCAATCAAACGATTCGAATGTAATCTTAGTGAATTGACGAGTGCAGATTGGAGAAATATGGTTGCAAGTGCATCTGTCATTGGTTCAGAGTGCTGCTTAGCATTGCCGCCATCGCTTGCACATCATCAGGTGTTACGCCTGCCGAATATGGCTGATACAGAAGTGAAAGAAGCAGCAGCATGGGAAATGGCGGATAGACTTAATGTCAATAAAGGGTCATTGCAAATGGATGCATACCCGATTGGTACTGGTGGAGATGTTCTTGCGCTGGCAATCGAATTATCAACTCTTCGCGATATTTTGGATCCCATGTATGAAGCCGGCCTTCAGCCTTCCGCGATAGAGCCACAATGCGCCTCAGTCACTCGCACGATGAGTATGTTACATAGACGACAGGGTGACCAAAATATTGTTCGTTCAGTTCTTGATTTTGGCATGCATGATTCGGCATTTATGGTCCTTGCGGGTGACTCTATGATGTTTTATAAGCATTTGGATTACTCAGGCAATGAACTTATTCATTGGATTGCGAAACATACTGGAGTAACGGATTCTCAGGCAATTCGAATGCTTGAACAATCTAAGAGACATGATGAAATTAACGATATCAGCAAAGCAGTTAGAAATGCGACGCGTTCCATTCATGAATCAATTGCGACTGATGCTATGAAATGTATTCGTCATTATGGTGTGACGAATAGAGGCCCACTTTCATCAGAACTTATTATCACAGGTAGTGCTGGCTGGAATGCAAATCTCGCTTCAACACTTAGCACTGCTTGCAGTCAAGATGTGCTGCAAGATGTAAGGCTTCCGCATATTCAATCATTGTCAAGCCAAAACCTTCTTCAGCCAGGTTGGCATGTTGCGCTTGGCGCAAGTTTATCTTCATTGCCAATTGGTCAAGAGCGCCGAAGTAGCGGTTTGAAGTCAAAGGGAGCAGCATGAACTTATTGCCAGAACAGTATGTTGAGCGAAGTAAAAATAAAGCCCGCGGTAGTCGAGTCGCTGTATCTATTATTGCGACATTATGTGTGGTTGCAGCGTTTGCAACGCACTCAAGAGTTGCGATAAATGGAGCCGTTAAAAAATTAGTTAAAACTCAAGTCCAAGCAAATAGTGCATTAGAATTGGAATTCGATGCGAGTTCATTAGAATTGCAAAAAGAAAATCTCGATTCATTTATTCAACGTTACCAAAATGAAGAGGTTTTGTTTCCTATGGGCGATCTTATTGCAACGCTTGCGAATTTGCTGCCCTCTGAGATGACTCTGGAAGAGCTTGCTCTTGACGTTGTGAATAATGAAGCAGGTCATGGCATCAGTGGGCGCTTGTCTGGTTTTGGACTGAGTGATGATACTATTGCTGTGTTTGTATCCTCGTTGCAAACTAAAGAGCCATTTCGGTCGGTCAGCATGGATTTTAGTAAATCAAGAACGGTGCGTAATCAACGCGCGCGTGGTTTTAGAATTAGCTTTCATATTGATTTAGAAAGACCGTGGAGCATTGCTGAAAACATAGCTTTAGTTGGAGGTGCAGAATGACCGCACTAAGAGAAAGATGGATGTTCTTTGGTACATTTATACTTAGCATTTTATTTATTTGCTTTTTTATTGTCCCAAACTATAAGGGTGCGGATAGCGCATTGCATGAATCAGCACATCTTGAGCATAGAATTCAGCAATTGGAACTTCGGCAAGCAGAAGTCGAGAGTATGCGTGTCGATTATGAAGACTTGCAAAATCAAGTTGATAAAAAATGTAAGTTCGTGCCAAAAAACCCTGACATGTCGCAAATTGTTCAATCACTTTCACTAGATGTCGATGGCCGCCAAGTCTTAGATCAAAGTTTTACCGCTGGTTTAGCAACTTCTATGAATACACCAGAGGGTTTTTCTTCCCAGCCGCTGGCAATAATGTTGCACGCAGATTTCGATTCTATTTTTTCAGTAATACAAAATATTGAATCAATGGATCGCCTTGTGCAAATTTCATCGATACGAGTTGTTCGTAGTGAAAGGGATTCAGATATATCTGAACCTCCATTAGAAGCGGCGATTGGTTTGCACGCAATGTATGACTCATTGGAGATTGAATAAGTGAATCATAAAATGAAAATAATTTGGCAGAAATTAACAGCAGATCGAAGAAGGTTTAGCCTTTTTTGCTGCCTACTATTTGTTGGACTTCTTCTTTGGGCACGAATAATTGTGATTGCAAGGCCTGCGCGAACCGCAGTAGCTGAACCAGCTATTGTGGCAGCATCTGCAGTAGTTTTAACTTCCGATAATAAAAATATCCCCGTTTCACTTCAATCTAATCCAATTAAAAATCCATTCTCAACGGATTCGAATGCATTTCCTGTATATACAGAATCGACCGATAATATCATTGAGAAAAATACTCCTGCGCACGATGTTTTTGATGGCTCAATCTATAGCCAATATACACTTGAGGCAGTAATGGGTGAAATGGTATTGATTAATGGCAAAGTACTTAAAGTGGGCGATATTGTTGGGCCTCATAACACGAATAACCCGTTAATAATCGAAAAAGTAGAAGGCAGGGCAGTCACCCTTTCTAATGGAAAAGGCCGATATGAACTCTCAATAGCGCCCCTTCGTCATTGATGGTATGGGCGCGCTTTATGGAGGCGTACCCTTGAATTTTTTACACACAATTCTCTTCTGCTCAATTTTTTGTACACAGCATGTATTTTCGCAGGATGCTCTTGAAGAAATAGAAGTTATTTCAGCGAACGATGTTGTTATAGATGCTTTTGGAACGGTCGATCTTGTTGTTAATGAAACAGAGGTTTCGCAAGTACTTGAGATGCTCGCCATCCAAAGTAAAAAGAACATAATCGCAAGTAACAATGTAACTGGCGCGGTGTCTGCAAATCTATATGACGTGACATTCAATGAAGCGCTAGATGCAATACTGCGAGTAAATGGATTTGGATACATTGAGGAAGGTAACTTTGTATATGTCTATACAACTGAAGAGTTAGACACAATTGAAAAGGCTCGTCGAAAAACTGAAAGTCGTATTTACGAATTGCAGTATTTGTCAGCAAATGATGCAAATGAGTTTGTACAACCGCTTTTAAGTGAAAATGGTGAAGCTGCTTTTCGAGGGGATGTCGATCCTGGTTATCAGCCAACCTTGACTAATGGTGGAGGAGACAGTTACGCGTGGTCCAGCAAATTGGTTGTTAATGATTACCCTGAGAATCTTAATAACATTGCATTACTTCTTGGAGAGTTAGATACGGCGCCGTTACAAGTTGTTGTTGAGGCGACTGTTGTGCAGACAACGGTGACTGAAGATAATGAGTTTGGTGTTGATTTTACAGCTCTATCAAACATTAGTATTGGTGGAATTGTTGGTGGTCCACTGCTTGCTGCCGAGGGTGCAATCTTGGGAGAATTTGGCAATACCAATACAGAGGTAATAACATCTGGCGTTGGACAAACAGCTGGAGGAAAGAGTGGGGGCCTAAAAGCAGGCGTCATCAAAGATCACGTAGGCGCATTTTTAAAAGTGCTTGACCAAGTCGTTGATACAACTGTGATGGCTCGGCCGCGTATAACATGTTTAAATCGACAGCGCGCACAAGTGCTAGTGGGTAAAAGAATTGGTTACCTCTCTACAATCCAAACAGACACAAGCACGACTCAAACAGTCGAATTTCTTGACACTGGTGTGCAATTAATTTTTCGCCCCTTTATTTCTCCAGATGGAATGATTCGATTGGAGTTGCAGCCTAGTGTTTCTTCAGCCACTACACGTGCTGATGGAGGTCAGCAAGTTCCGGATGAAACAACTCAGGAACTATCAACTAATATTCGATGTCGAGATGGCGAAACCGTTATTCTCGGTGGATTATTTAAAGAAACAAATACAGTTACCAGAAATCAAGTTCCTTTTTTAGGCGATATCCCAATTATTGGCAATGTTTTTCGGGGGCAAGTCGATGCTGTTGTTAAGGAAGAAATTATCTTTTTGTTAACACCTTCAATTATCCCTGATGAGCAACTTTGGAAATCGGGACAAGACTCCCTTAAAATTGTTGAAGCAGTTAGAGTTGGTGCTCGCGCTGGCTTATTGCCATTTAGCCATGATCAAATCACGGCCAATTACAATCGAGATGCACTGGATGCGTATCGTGGCGGCGATCTTGAACAAGCATTGTATTGGTCCAATCTGTCGTTGAAATCTTCTGCTGTTCAGCCAGAAATGATACGACTGCGCGAGCAAATTACAAATGAAACAGAATCTGTTTGGGAACGTGACTTGCTCCGCAATTTATTAACTCGTGAACAAAAAAGCATACAGGCAATTGTCGAGGCTCAGCAATGAAAAAAATCATTTTATTTAGTAGTGTATTTGCAATCATGGTAAATTGTTCTGGTCCAACAAAAGCAGGTATTGAAGCCCGAGCAAATGCCAACAGTCGAATGAATGCGGTGAATGCAGATCTTGCAGCACAACAAGCAAAGCAGCAGTTTGAGGTAGGCCAACTTGAGTCTGCGACCGAGACAATTAAGTCCGCTATAAATAGGTATAACAAAAAGGGTGAATACCATTTACTACATGGCCGTATTTTGCTCGAGCGTCATCAGCTTGATCAAGCGTATGCGGCATTGCAAAATGCAGTTGCATGCAATGCTCAGCTTGCTGAACCACACTACTTTTTAGGTATTTTACATCAGCGCTGGGGTGAGGATGCCGAAGCGATTGAAGCGTATAGAAGAGCTATG
>Ga0163179_10000108_pt1 | contig 58408 bp, 59 predicted proteins | sample AtlANTMetagenome_FD_109643 | JGI IMG/M metagenome (GOLD analysis project Ga0163179, IMG submission 109643) | Marine eukaryotic phytoplankton communities from the Atlantic Ocean - Atlantic ANT 2 Metagenome | ecosystem: Environmental > Aquatic > Marine > Oceanic | place: North Atlantic Ocean... | reverse complement strand
GTTACTTCGTACTCTTGACCATCGTCATAGTCGTTAGTAGCCGCAGTTGTTGAAAATGCAAGTATATCACCTACATTTATATTAGTTCCACTTGTAACCGTAATCGTTGTATCGTTTACAGAAACAGCGGAATCGTTAACCGTAGTAACAGCCTCTTGCTCATACGCAGTTGCAGAAGCACAAACTGAAACACTTAAAGCGTTTCCATAAGCGCCAGCAAAACGAGCAATAAACTCAATACCTGGAGTTCCAACATATGGTCCAGTTGCCAAGTATGTAGAATTGTAATGGTCAGTATTTCTAACCAATAGTGCTGTACCAGAATTTGTTACAGCGTTTTTTATACCAGTATTTTCCGTTCTTACTACCTTCAAAGAATTAGAATACTGAAGGAAACTTGAAGCAGTAAAATACTCTTCAAAGTTACTTGTATCAGGTTTTCCAAAAACAGACACTAGTTCCTGTTCAGAAGATATCAAAGTTACTTCTGATACTGGACCTCTCTTCGTATTGAAAGCATATGCTCCAATTGAAGTAGATACAGCAGGGATTATGTTTGTTAAATCCTTTTCTTGTACGAGAACGCCTGGTGATACTTGAAATGCCATTAGGTTTTCTCCTCTATTTTTCTTGTATTTTTATAAAAATACATAATGTTGTTTACCTTTATCAAAATTCGTATTATTCATACGCCCATATTCAAATTTCTCAATCGCTTATATTTATGGTATAGGGTATCTTCACTAGTTACCCTTGCGTACAACTGGATGCCATACCGTTCCATACTCATCTGAAAAGGGCTTTTCTTCTTCAGGAGTACCGTCATCAACGAAACCGAATGGTGCCATATCTTGTTCTATTAGTTTTTCTTGTTCTCTATACATTTCTGCTCTGATATTTCTATCAGTCATTTCTTTGAAGTATCTCTGGTTAGCAACCCAACCTAATATAACCAAACAAGTCATATAGTCATCGTTACAACCTTCTTCTGCCTGCCAACTCTGATTTTTTCTGGTATAGGTTGACATTTCTCCTACAATATTAAAGTCATTGATAACTAGTTTATCACTTTCTATAATTGCTTTAATATTTGCAGTTCCCATTTTTTTAATCTGTTTAGTCATTCGTACACCTAAAGATGAACCTCTTTGACTAAACATTGCACCTAGTATCTGACCAGCACGACCTTTTTGTGTAGTCATTAATAGATTATCATATTCTATTTCAAAATGTAAACCATCTGATATCTGAGCGCCAATATCATTTACCTCTACTAATATGTGTGCCTTATTATATTGTGTACATACTTTCGCAATCATTTCAGGAAACAATATAGGTTTAATCTCATTGTCTCTAAATGTTGCCACAACTTTATAAGGTAAGTCTGTTACATCAAATATAATAAATGCTGAATAATCTTTTAAAGTGCCACGAGCAACATCAACCGTACATAGATAAGTATGACCTTTTTTAGGTTCTTCAAATATACTTAATCTTCCATTTGTTTGTAATGGTGTAATGTATGGGGTTGATTTAATTTTTGCAGGACTGATTAGTGTATCAATACTACCTAAAAACTCACACTCAAACTCACTAGCAAATTGACTTTCACTAGTGTTTCTTATTGTCTCTTCTTTCCATTTGGCGTCTCTGCCTGGTACTTCTGACCAATGTACTTCTAAAGGTATATAATCATTGTTACCATTTTCTGCGTCTGTCCATAATTTATAAAACTGGTTCATTCCGTGAGGTGTTGATACTATAATTACTTTAGTTGATTTACCAGAAGTAATTGTAGGATATACGGAACTGAAAAATTGTTCGGCAATAGTTGTAGGTACGAAAGCAAACTCATCTAAAAATATAATGTTATATGAACCACCTCGGACAGCACTTGATGAAGTTGCGGCCGCAATAACTTTACTACCATTTTCTAATTCAATGTTACCTTTGTTCCAATTGATAACACCTTGTTGTAACCATTTAGGTAAGTTTTCATATGCCAATTGTAATCTACCTAATATATCTCTTGCAGTAGATGATTTGTTGGCAAGAATAGCAATATTAGAATTAGGATTAAATATTGCGTAATGTAATAGATAAGAAATAATTGTAGTTGATTTACCACTTTGTCTAGGCAACTTATAGATAGAAAATCTATTATTGTGCATAGTATTAATCATCTTGTCTTGAAACTTATAAGTCTTAAAAGGTATAAGTCCTTCGTCAAGTGATACAATAGTTACATAGTTTTTAATGAAATATAAAGGGTCTTTTTGACACTTTTGAAACTCTACTATTTGTTCCTGTGTAAATTCAATTTCTGTATTTACTTTTTTTAAATTTGGATTACCTAGATAAGCGTCATTCATTTGTTTTCTCTTTGTCAGGTTCTACTACTTTTTTCATATCTTTATCTTTATTCAACATCTTTTGTAACTCTGTAGTACTCCCAACAAATAAAGCATTTTTGATATTAGCAGTTGTTTTATTTGGTACATCTTTTAGTTTCGCCAACTTACCTTGTAAGTCTTGAAGTTTGTCAACCGTGTCTGCAACATTTTTAATTAATGCACCTGCCACCTCATATGCTCTTGGATGTTGTCCCTCTTTTGCAACATCTAAAATTCCTTGAATAGCGTCTTGACCTCTTTCAATCAAGTTGTAATAGTTCTCTCTACTATATTTGTAATCGTTTTCTATATCATCTTTTTTAGGGTCTTCTTTTCTAGGCACAGGAACCTTGTTCTCTTGTAGTATCATTTCACCTACAGGAGTACTCTCTTCTTTGATACCTAAAATATCATTTACTTTATCTTCTAGTTTACCCATTATTCTTTTATAGTAAAATTACAATTTAATACTATTCTCCTATTATATTTATAGGGATTACAACCTGCGTGATATCTCCAACCATTGAACATTACACAACGATTTGCTTTCGGTGTTACTCTTTCTGCGATTGTTAGTTTAGGTTTTTCTTCTCCATCTACTTCAAGCATTTCATTAAATAATACGGTGTCGCCATCTGTATCTTCTGGATACAAAATTAATGAATAATGTTTTACTTGTACATCATCTATATGTGGTACATTATAAAAGTTTGTTGAGTTTGCTGGGTGTGGTTGAGTTAAATTAAATTTTAGTCTATGTACTTCGTCTAATTCAAAACCACAACTTTCTACTGCTTTTTGTAATAAGAATTTCACAGGTTCAAATCCAGGATTAACTCTAGGTTCTTTGACCATATAATTATAAATTCTATGTACCATCATCATAGAAGAAAAGGTATTGCTATCGTAATTAATACCTAGTGTATGTCGTTGTTGTGGTAAAATATCTTGCGATATAAACCAACTAAATCTATTTAATTGATTTTGACAATTTCTAATTAATTGTTCTGGAACAGCATTGTCCCTTACTATAATATCGTTCATTATAACCTCTCATTATGTATCACTACCACTTGTAGGATTAAATTTCTTTCCATCTTCAAAGAAACTAATTGTTGTTGTAAACCCGAAATCATCTCCAGGTTTTGCGGATGACGGATTAGGTGTAATAACTATTCTTTCTTCTCTTGCCTTACTCTCTGTATCAGTACCTAAATCCGATTGTACTTTTTTAACTATACCAGCACTTGTTGTTGGTCCGTATAGATAAGTTTTAGCAGTAAAGTTAATAGTATATATTACTGCTCTTCTTGTATTAAAGTCTCCGTCATAATTATCTTCGTAATTAATATCACCTATAACAATAGGTACATCACGCTTTAGAGACATCTTTGGTATCATATTAATCGTAACCGTATAATCAGGTTGAAAGTATGGTACTATTTGTTCTAAAATTTGTAATCCGTTTTCTGCCGTTGCAGTAAATATAAACAATTGATATGTTATATTGTAAGGCACAGGATTATAATTATAAATCATTTTATTAGCATTGTCTGTAGTACTACCATCTGTCATAGGCATACGAGTTTTAGACATCTTATTTAATTTTCTACTAGGGTCATAACTTATACCAGATATTTCAAAACCCATTCTAGGTAATATTGTAGAAAAATTTGTATCTTGTAAATCAGGTTGTTGTGTAAGTCTAACTATAAACTTTTCTTTTGGTGCATATGCAAGAGGCACTTTAAATCTTTTAACAACACTATCGTTTGCGTCTTTTGTTTGTACAATAATATCATTAAAGATTTGACCAAAAGCAATAGTCAATCTTCTTAAACCTTCGTTATAAAAATGAGTTCCGAACATTATAATACTTTACCTTTATTTGGACCTTTTTTAATTCTATATCTTTGTGTGCCTGTAGCACCTATCTCTACTTCTTGTCTTAAAGATTTAGATAGTTCTAATTCTTTTTTCTTTAAATTAATCTTATTAGTATGTTCTACTAATTGTTTTGTTCTATCTCTATCCATTATTTAACCTCTCCGAATGGATTACTTTCTGTGAAATCCAATATATCATCTGACACCGTTGCAGTATCAAAACCTGCTTCAGTATCTAAATCTAAATTATCTGCGTATGCAGATTTTGTTTGTATACTTGTAGCGGCGTCTCCATCTGTAGTAACATCATCATACTCTTCTTGTATTAGATATAATGGGTTACCAAACTTGTCGCCACTCTCTAATTGTATTCTACCAGTTGTTGATGTTAAACTTAATGTACCATCTTCTAAAGAGAATTGATATTGTAAAGTTGTATCAAGTGATTTTCTATCATCTGCCTGGTCAATATCTGCATTACCTGTATTAAACTCTTCACTTGAATATTCAAAAGTTTTACATCTTAATTTGTAAACTGGTAAAGAACCTAACTGAAAGAAAGGTTCCTGGTCTTCTACAAACGCAACTTCAAAAAACTTGTTCATTAAAGGGTAGTAAATAACATCGCCTTCGTTAGGTCTACCATCTATCATCAAGTTAGCGCTGTCATCAACTTGTTCTTGAAATCGTCTTTTAGAAACAACAAAAGTTGTATCGTCTCTAACTTCTAATCCAAACTTACTTATTATTTCTTGTTCGCCTTGGAATCCTTCAACCGTTTCAAAATACATTTCAATTAAATAACTATCGTCAAACCTAGACGCAGAATCCTCACCAAGAATTAAATCTCTATTAACTAGAGTTCTAGGTAAGTAATATACAGCGTGACCATAGATTTTTAAGTTCTCTACAATTAAATCTTGTATTAATCGTTTTTCGTTATCTGAACCTATGCCATCGCCGCCTTGAAAGTAGTGATTAACGGCCATTTGTTTTTTATCCTATTAACATTGCTGGATTCAATTCAAAGGAACTTCTAATTTCTGTTTCTAATTTTTCTACATCTTGTAGTGCTTCAGAATAAATTTGTTGTCCATTTAAAGTTACTCCACCAATCATTGCAACTCCATTAAATTTTGATAGATTAGCACCCCATTGTTTTTTGACTAATGCAGTTGTGTATCTCTTTAACCATATGTCATTATAGACATCTGTATATGTATCAGGGTCTAATTTTCTATATGCTTCTATAACAATATATTCACCTACTTGTAAATCGTTTTCCCAATCCATATCAATGTATAATCTATTATCGTGTTGATTAAATCTCAAAGGTTTTTCACCTACTAATATATGGTCTAGGAAATCTAATTGTCTCATAACAATATCATAGTTAATAACACTTGTTGAAGAGAAGTCGTATAGGTCGTTTAATCTCATCTGATATCTTACATCAAATAAGTTTAAGTTACCTTTATTTGAAAAAGGAAAAATATTGATTACTGATAGTACGGTTTCAGGTACAACAATATAATTGTTACCTTCTTTCCAAGTAGTTGTTACAGAATTTTTTACGCCACTATCACTTGCGTTAGATAAAATTCTAGTCTTATCTGATTCCGTGTATTGATACTTTAAATATGTTCTACGAATACCATCATAGTGATATTGTTGATAGTATTGTAGTGCTTCATCAATTCTATCATCTATTTGGTCATCGTCAACATTAATTTCTATAACAGGATGCCCTAATGCTCTCTTGGCATATGATATTAATGTTTGTCTTGTATTTGGAGTTGCCATAGTTATTTCCTTTTACTTTAGCAATATTTATAATTTGCTGTGAGGGTCTCCGTCCCATTTCGTATCTTTATTGTCTAAAAGATAACAAAAAACAATCATTACCAACGCAAAACCTATTAATACTTGTAAAAAAGGTTCATTTTTTAAGAGAAACCATAGTACATCTAAACCATTGCCACCATCTACTAATATCCAATCTATTTCTTCACCTATATTCATACACTCTTTCTACCACATCTTTTCATTGCAGACTTTAATTTCACGACCATATCAAATATGTGTGCGTCTGTATGAAAAGGTGTAGGTGTAAATCTTAATCTTTCTGTACCTACTGCTACCGTTGGATAGTTAATTGGTTGTACATATATACCATCTTTATAAAGTAATTCATCTGATACTGCTTTACATTTTTTAGCGTCACCTATAATTACAGGTACAATATGACTATCGTTTTTTAAGACTTCTATACCTTGTCTTTCTATTTCTTCTTTTGTCTTAGCCGCTCTTTCTTGTATCTTTTCTCTTAACTCTGGGTGGTCTTTAACATACTTAATACTTGTTAAAGCACCAGCACAAAGAACAGGTGATAAACTTGTTGTAAAAATAAATGCACTTGCTAAACTTCTTATTGCGTCAATAAACTCTCTCTTTCCTGCAATGTATCCACCTTGTACACCGAACGCCTTTGCTAAAGTTCCATTTATTATATCAACATCTATATTATCTCTTTCACATATACCAGCACCTGTAGGACCATATAAACCTACGGCGTGTACTTCATCTATAAAAGTTATTGCATTATATTTTTTACATACATCTACAATATCTTTTACAGGTGCAATGTCACCATCCATTGAATATACACTTTCAAATATAACACATTTAGGACCAGTATTTGACATTAAAATACTTTCTAAATCATCTACATCATTATGTTTAAATATTTCTTTTTTTGCTTTACTATGTCTAATACCTTGAATGATAGAAGAGTGATTTTGTTCGTCTGATATAAACATAATATCAGGTATAATCTTTGCCATAGTTTCTATAGTAGTCTGATTGGCATTATAAGCAGAAGTAAATAGTAAGGCCGCTTCTTTGTTATGGAGACGCCCTAATTCGCCTTCTAACGCAATATGATAGTGAGTAGTGCCTGATATGTTTCTTGTACCCCCAGCACCCGCTCCGCTCGTTTCTAGTGCTGTTTTCATACTATCTAGCACATATTGATGTTGTCCCATACCTAGATAATCGTTGGAACACCAGTTGACTATTTTGTTGATTGAGTATTTTGAATACCAGATAGCGTTAGGAAAATCGCCTGCCGTTCGTAAGATATCGTTGAATACACGATATCGTCCATCATCTTTTAATTCCTTGACTATCTTTTTAAAATCTTCTAAATGTTCCATTATTCTACATATGGGAACAAGGCGTCTGTACAAAATTCTTTTACATCATTTTCAGGTATACCAAGAGACAACATTACTCTAGGAGTATGAGGATTTTCTCTTTGGTGTTTTGCATATCTATTTTGTGCGTCTTTAATCTCTTGTTCCGTTACTTTTGTTGGGTTGTTTCTTTCTCTTCGCAGTAGAGTAAAATATGCACCCATATTAGATTGTGCTAAACTCAAAGCTGCGTTTAATTCTTTTTCTTCTTTTATATTACTTGCGGCTATCATACCAGGACTAAAAATTTTTAATGCCCATTCAGGTAGTTCTCTTACTTTAGATGGTTCATAATTCTTTGCTTCTTTTACAAACCAATCTACCATTGTATGGTCTCTCTTTGCGAGTGGAGAAAAATCGTGAAAGAAACCTGTTACTTTATTTGCACCAGCGATAACATCTAATCCATATATTGGCGCAGGACTATTAAGATGAGGAAATACACAGCAATGAAACATATATAAACCTTTTGTATCTCTAACATCAACAACATCTATATGACATCTTCTTGCTTCAGGTGTTTCCCATACTCTATTAACCCAACCGTCTTCAGGTCTATTAAATTTTTTCATCGTAGGTTCAAATATTTCTTTACCTTCTCTTTCAAAAGTAGATATAATATTTCTTACTTGACCTTCTAACATTTCCCAAATTCTACTTCTCCGTGCCATCACCAAACCTCTTTTCATTATCGTTAATAAATTTATCTATATCTTTAAATAATAAAGTTGCAAAATTAAAACAAGTTCTTGCTTCATAAACTACATTATTTACATTTTCTGTAATTGTACTTGCGTCTGAATACTTTTGAAAACTATCAACTTTTAATCTTAATGCAGATTTCATTTCTTCTATAGTTTGAAATTTTTTACTTCCGTCACCATCTTTATATCTAAAATTAAAATCATACATTGTACCTGCACCAGGTATTTTTCTTTTAATCATTTGACCACCTGATAAATCACCCATATGTCTAACATATATGTGTGCAATTATTTTCTCTGGACAATCCATAAGTGTTTCAGCAACATATTTAATATATTTTTCTGTAGTAGGAAATATAACTGGTTGCCAACTATATGTCCATAACTCATCAAAGTCTTTTTTAATGTGTGGTGCTCTTCTTATCTCTGGCATATCATCTAATAGACCATCGGCCATTGCCATTGCTTCTAGTACATCGTAAGTTTTATGTTGATTAGCAAGATAGATAGCATATATTTCAGGATTTATTTTACCTGACATTAATACTTTTACAAATTTTTGTCTTTCTGCTTCTTTGTGATGTTCCCAAGTTAACTCTTTTAATGTTTTCATTGAGTTCTCACCTTACCTTCGGCCATCGCCTTTTTCATTTCTCTTTCTTCTAGTTTTTTCTTTTCTGCTTCTTGAGCAATATCATCTTTAACTAGTTGTTGATACTCTTCAGGTAAGTCTTTTACTTCTGCCTCTCTAACCGTTACAGCATTTTTCATTAATTCTGCTCTAACTTTCATATCTTCTGTTTCGTCTTTTGCACCACCAGACATATCATTAAGACCAGATTTATCTTCCATAATTTCTTGAGCCGCAATTTTAAATAATGCAATTCTAGGAAGTATTTCTTCCATATGTTCTTTGTGTGCTTCTAAATCGTGTGCCATACTATTTCTCATATCCCAAGAGACTTTAATTTCTTCAAGCATTTCATCTTTATGTTCTTTATAAAACTCTTCAAATTTTTGTGTAAGTCTTTCTTTTAGAACCGAAGTACCTTGATTAATCATAATCTCACTATGAGTAGCATACAAGTGTGCAATAAGTTTATGTCTTTTTGATTTTATTTCGTCAATGTGTTCAGCCCAATTTTGAGTGGCAAACATCATACTTGGTTGAACCCAAGGTTTAGATACATCTTCTGCTTCATAAGGCCATTCTGCTTTCCAGGCCTCATCTAATTGTTTTTGTATTTCTATTTCAGGGATGTCTTTTGTAAGTCCTGCTTCTCTACATTCAAACTCTAATTTTTGAATAATCAAAGTCTGATTGTAAAGGTAAGTACCTACAAGTTCTTTGTGTTTTAAATTTTTGTTTAGATAATCGCTGATGAACGGTAAATCGTCAAAAGTTTTACGAGCCTTATCAACAAACTCTTCTAGTTCTTTCATATTCACTCCAATTTTTTAATATAGAAACCTGTTAAGGTTTAATAATATAACTATTTATACTAGTCTCTAGGACCCAAGTGGAAGAAGTAAGAGTTTTGGTCAGAGTTCGCACCTTCACTATAATAGTCATAGTTCATCGTTACAGAAGCACCACCATCATAACCAGTCCAGTACAATTGTCCTCTGTGATTTAATGCTCTCGGGCAGTTTGAAGAACCTCTGCCACCATAGAATAAATCAGTCCATCTATGACCACCAGCAGGTTGGAATACAAGTCTTTTTCTTGTTCTAAACATTTCATTGTCTTCCATTGCACCTTGCGTATCATTACGACCACCATTTGTCCATTGGTCATCGTTAGATGATGAACCACCAAGACCTTGTTCTTCGTTTGAATATGGAGCACCACCCCATATTAAGCCTTCGTCATCAAGTATCATAGGGAAAGTATACATATAAGAACCATCTGCCCTATCTTGACCTACATCACAAACATTAACCGTCCATTTAGGACCTTTCACATGGAGGAATGTACCAGGTTGTCCACCTGATTGATACCAGTATCCATTACTTTCAACTGATTGACCACGGCCACCATATGTTCCATAGTTACCATCGTGTACCCATAACATTCCAGTATTCTTTTGTCTTAAATATAACCATTTGTTTTCATCACCACCACACCAGAAGAAGTCAATATCTCCATTTAAGAAGTGACCTTCTCTTCTGAATGAACCAATGTGGTGTGTTCCTGTATAACCAGGAGAACCAATTGGCCAAGCACCTGAAGTAGTATAACCTGTAAACCACATATAACCTTCACCGTCTAATATGTGAGTACAAGAGTTACCACCATTTGAGTGTGTAGTTTTGTATAGTTTAATTCCACCATACTTGTTGAAGTTTAATCCAATTCTTGTAGGAGTTGTATAGTGGTAAGTTCCATTTCTGTTACCTACTCCTAATTCACCGTGTTGATTTTGTCCCCAACCCCATAGTTGTCCAGTATCGTCTAATGCGTGGAACCAACATTCTTCTGAACCTGAAGCCCACATATCTACAATTCTTCTTCCATCAAAATATGATTGTGGCAATCTAACAGGTCTTGTTACATTGGCACTATAGAACGCAGTTGAAGTTGGACCACCAGAAGTATCTGTTGAAGCATTGATAGCGGGATTCCCTAGTCCTAATTGACCATTGTTATTGTATCCCCATACCCATACTGAACCATCTGAGCCTAATGCCCAATGTGATGAAGAACCATTATTTTTTCCTTCATCTGAAAATCCTACTTTAACCATTCTAGTTTGGTTAAATGTTTTATCTATTGTATTACCTTGCCAGTCTGTCGTATCAGAAGCTGTTACTCTGATTGAGTACGGTCTATCTGTAGTTTCTGAATTTCCTAAACCATAATCACTATTTTCACCAGCGGCGTAAACTTCACCATTGTTCATTAACCACATAGTTCTATTATAGTTTTTAACAACTTGAATAATTTTAGGCGCTTCGCCATCCCAAGTTGTCATTCTTCCAGTTGAATTTAAGTTCCAATTTTGGTTATCAATTGAACCCATCCAGTCTGTAAATGTAAATCCTGTTGAAAAGTGTTTTGCAGGTTCATCGTTTCCAGCAACACCTTCTCCTAATCCAGAAGATGATGTACTATCAGTTGAACCTACCCACATATCAGAACCATCGGAACATAGTGTACAAGTTCTATAACTTTCATCAGCGTCTTGTTTATGAGAAACACCCATATTGTATCTCCAACCTAACGGAGCACGGTTGTTAAATGATACAACTTCGTTTCTTGTAGACCATTTGTTTTCGTTGATGTACACTAATTCCCAATACTTTGAAGGTCTTCCATCGTGTTCTACGACCCAAGTATTGCAGTATCTAGTTTTTTGTTTGCAAAGATAAATTTTGTCAGCAACTTTACACATTTCGCCTCTTTCATATTGTCTCCAATATTGCCAAGTCTCTATGTTATCGTTACCAGCAAGTAACAATGTCCAATATCTACCATTATCTGGTCTGTAACTTCTCTTCCTGATTGTAGGTCCATATTGAGTGTAGTTGTTTGTGTTCGTAAACATTTCTGAAGAAATAGTAAAATGCTCAGGTGTGTCTTCAACACATCTGTATGATTTACCTCTCCAGTATACTATATCGTTCTTATAGTATCTTTCTTTGTCTCTCCAAGAACCTCTCCAGGATACTTTAAAGTTTTTGATATCTAATGACATTTTTATTACCTTCTTTAATTAATTCTTTTATATATTTAGAACCCTAGATTTGTTAAGAAATCAGATTTTGATGTTTTAAGTCCTGCAATTGCAGTTTTAGTTGCTGAAGTGTCGTCTGCGACATCAGCCAATAAATCTACTATTGATTTGTCTTGCATAAAAGATTTCTCTAACTCGTCAAGCCCTTGTTCTACATAACTACTTGCGTTTTTGATTGCAGTTTTTTCATCTGCGTCTGTTACTATTGAAACTCCATAAACACTATCGTTAGCACCGTCTGTAGTAATAGTTGTATCGCCGTCATCTATTGAAAAATAGACTTTTCCGCCAACTTCACCTAAACTAATTGGTGTAACACCTGTAGGAGCAACATAGTCATCGCCGTGTCCAACACCAGCAGTCATTGAGTATATTACTTTAGCCATTGTTTTTTTCTCCGTTTTTTTCTATTGTTATACTTCTATTTATATTATCTTCCAATACCAGGGTTTAACATCATACTTCTTCCAGTACTTGAATAAGTCGCAGAAGCGTGGTGTCCCAAGTTATTGTTGTTTGAATAGCCCCACAATAAAGTCTGACCATCTTCGGTACCTACCCAAGGTTGTAGTCCATAGTAGTTTGTACTTTGGTCAATACCTTGAATACACATAGTCTTAATTCTTGTTCCAGCAGGAACGAAAGAGTGGAAAGGTTTATATGTACCATCTTCACCATTCCAGTTATCACCAGCGAGTGGATTAGGCATAGAGCCGTAAACATCACGACCTTGACTAAACATTTCGCCATTATCTTGTAACCAATAACTTCTTCCTTGGTCGGAATAAGTGTTACAAATATTAACTTCTTTTAGATTGTTAATTTTATCAACTTGAACAGGTGCAGTATTTGTACCTGTACCACCATCACCAGAGTTGTAGTAACCACCAGAGTGACCAGCAGTCCAAGTTTCACCATTTTTCAATCTTACGAAAGTTGTTTTGTAACCATTCCATCTTAATGCCCACATATCAACAATATCTCCAGCAGGAGAAGCAGTTGCCTGTGTCATTGTATTTCTATCAGTTGTAGAATTATCAAAGAAGTTACCATAATCGTTCTTACCTGTACTCCAAATATATCCGTTACCATCTAAAATGTGGAACGCACTATTTGAAGAGTGTGAAATAGCAGCCCATACAGCGATACCACCATTGTCTGCAGCCGCAAATCCAGTTTGTAATACTGGTCTGTACTTATCAGTTGTAGTTGTGTCACCTAATTGACCAATGTTATTTCTACCCCAAGCGTAAATATTGTCTTCTGAAGTTCTTGCATAGAAAGATGTACTATCACCGCCTGAGCAAGTAATATCTATAATCTTCTCGTCATTAAAGAATTCTGAAGGAATCTTTTTAGGTCCGTAGTTGTTTTGAGTTCTACCATCGCCACATTCACCATAACCATTGTAACCCCAAGTCCATACACCACCTTCGTCATCTAAAGCGCAAGGAGTATGTGTACTATCTTCGTTTTGGTGTTTCATTGCAATTTTAATAAAGTGAACACCCTCAACTCCGTCTGGTGACATTGCCATTCCTGGCGCACCGTCATAACCAGTACCTTGTTGTCCGTGAGAACCATAACCACCGTGGAATATTTCTCCATTGTCAAACAATACCATTGTTCCGTCGTAAGACATTTCAATCTGTACTGCTCTTGGAGTTCTCATTCTGTCATAACGAGACCATTTAGAACCTCGTCTTTCATTGTATCCACCTTCGTTTCTACTTTCAGAGTTATAGAAGTCTCTCCATCTGAAACATACTTCTCTAAAGTATGAAGATGAACGACCTTGTTCCATATTGTGTGAAGAAGAACCGTGACCTAATGTCCATACAGCACCATTTTTATCTATAAACATATGACATCTGTAGATGTTCGCACTTTCAATATTACCGTGTTTATATGGCCAAGCGATTGGACCTTTGTTCGGGAACCAAACACCAGCACATTGTTCTTGGTTATTCATACCTGCAAAGGATTCCCAGCAGTTATGATATGATTGAATATGAGCAGGATAATTTTTACCTGTTTCGTTATTTTCTTCGTATTGAGAATAACCAGTTAATCTATTAGAAGTAACCGATGAACCAGTCATCAATGGAGACCTTGTCTCACCTTGGAAACCGTGTTGAGGTGGTCTACCTTTGTTATCTCTTATACATCTGTATAAACCAGTACCGTGTTTGTAAAATTTCTCTCCAGTTGATATTCTCTTGAAAGGTTTGTAAGATACAACATCATTATAGTTGTATTGTGTATTAGGAGAATACTCACCTTTAAATCTCATAGATGATTGTATTTTGTCCCAATGTTTATGACCTCTCCAAGACTTCTCAATATTCCATCCAAAGTTATTGTACATACCAGTAGTTGGTCTTGCAGTAGTAGTAGGTTCTAAACAGAATGGATAAATTGTAGTCTGAGCACTTTCAACTTGATTATTTTGATAAGGTATTTCTATCTCAACAACTCTATTTGATTTGTTAAAGAAGTTGTATTGTCTTCCGCCTTTGACTTTACCATTATCCATAACTCTTGGATAGTTGTGGTCGTCTGTAGCGCCTTTGTCAGCCATAAAGAATGATTCCACATAAGTGTTTTCATCAACTTGATAACCGTCAAGATAGTATTTAACCCAACCATTTTTACCATAACCTCTCCATTTTTTAATGTTTGCAGGAGCATATGTTTTTCCTAAATTAGTTGCAGTATCATAAGTTTCTGCCTCATTACCCATACCACCGTGTGCCTTGCAATAAATGTATAATTTAGCAATACCACTTCTTACTTTAATTTGAGTATATGAACCATCACTTCCAGGAGTACCAACATAAGTTACACTATCAGTATACTCTGAACCGCCACCGTGCGTTCCATTTGAAGTTGTTGAAAACGCCAAAGTGTGAGTTGCATTTGTACTATCTGATTGGTCAAACTTATAAGTTTTTCCTTCTTCTAATTTGATTGTGTTTGCGTCTGCAAGAACACCATCGTAGTAAAATTTGTTTCCTGAACCTGGATTTGCAACTGAAACTTGGAATGTTCTTTCAGAATTTGCAGTAGGGTCAGTAATTTTTGGCATATACAATACTACTTTACCTTCGTTTGAAGTAGGTGATGAACCTAAAGCAGTTGTAGAACCTGTACCAGTTTTATCTATCGCCTGATAATTACCTGCAATACCACCAACGGCAGTAGTTGAAGCCTCAGCGACTAATTGATAAACAGGTTTGCCGTTAATTAATAGTCTTTTTCTACCAGCGTAATCAGCAGTTGCAGTAGTTCCTTCATCGTCTCTTGCCTGTGTTACTACAGCAGAGATATTTGAACCAACTTTTAATGCACCTTCAACATACACATATGAGTGAGTTGAACCTGTTACTGAATGATGTTCAGTAGTATCGCCAGTATTAATGTAAATTGTTTTTCTTTCAGAAGAAGCAACACCACCTTTTGTTGTACCTTTCCAAGCATTTGTTACTTGTAGGTATGTGTTATTACTTGCGTCTGTTAATAGAGATACAATTGTATCTTTTCTTTGAGTTCCGTCTGCGTGTAAATGTCCTTTTAATGATGGACTTGCCTCTGTTTCCCAACCAGGAACATCGCCTTGGTCAAAAGTTAATGCGTGAGCAACACCAGCACCACCTCTTGATGTATCTTCAGCGATTGCAGCCGCCTCATCTTTATACATTGGTGAAAAGAATCCACTATCGCCAGTAGAAGTAGTTCCTTTTACATAGTAAGGACCTCTAGGGTCTTCACCTAAACTTCTTCCAACATCACTAGAGTGGTGGATACCATCAGCAGTATATGAAAATCCTAATGGATAATATTTGTTATTATTATCGTGTTGATTGAAAGAATACTTATGGCCTTCTTTAAAGTTTTCCCAATTTCTGTAACCAGCAAATTGTCTACCTTTAGTATTATTTCCTACTCTGTTATCTATTTTAAAATCTGGAACACCACCTGATACAGCAACTTGTACTATAAAAGATTGTTCTACAGGTCTGTAATGATATCTGAAATATGATTGTTCATACTTATTGTAAGTATCTTCAGAAGAATAATCATCTTCTGTTTCTGCAAACATACTATCGTATTCATCCATTAAGTGAGTTTGATGGCGAACAACACTACCTAATGTGGAATCAACTACATCGTGTTTAATTTGATGAGCACCGTCTTCGTTAGAACCGTATGTAGAATTGTGGGTGATAGGATTCCCGTCTTTATCAGTTCTTTGTCTTTCTGCTCTTCTTTCGTTTTCTGTCCAATATTGAGTATAATTAAATGCGTCAGGACCAGAGTAATTAGGGTCATTTGACCAGAAGTCTCCAGTTCTGTCTTTGGGATTGTATCCCATAATTTTACTTCCTGGAGCGTATGCACTAGTCCCGTCAGGAAGATACTCATTCGTCATAATCCACATTGCGTTATTGTGGTATACTATGTCGTCTCTTCTGTAGACTTGACTTTTGTCAAACTCTCCTTGGAATTGTAGTTTAATTCTTCCGAGATTTATTTTTGCCATTTTAGTTTCCTATCTTAATTACTATTTATTAACCTAATACTGCTGGTTGTGGTGTTGAAACATAGTTTCCGTCATTTTGACCTTGAATATAATCTCCCCCATAACCCCATATTAAATACCTGTTATCAAAAGTTTTTATTTCTCTAAAGTGGTATCTGTTACCATCACTAGAGTAATATCCTCTTCCTTTTACACTTTCTACCTTGCCGTGAGCAAAATTAGGCATTCTTTGCATTTGGAAGTAATAATCATCTGTTTCTTCAATTGCGTTAGTTGATTGTCTGTTTGTATAATCAGAAGACCAACCTTGAGCACCAAGTCCGTAATTGTTTCTACCTACATTGAACATAAATCCATCGTAAGTTAAAACCCATACATTACACATCCATTGGTTACCATATTCAGAGTTACATCCAATTTCTTTAATGTTACTTAAATCTGAAGTAGTTGTTCCATTAATTTGCCATTTAGGTGTAACAGGAGCAGATTGGTTAGTTGAGTTTCCAATACCAAGTTCATAGTTACCATTGTAACCACAACATCTAATTGAACCTGTACTATCTTTAGTCCAGAAACTCGCATATCTTCCATTACCTGTAAACCACATATTAGCACAATCTGAATATGTTCCAGAACCTGGACCACTAGACATAATTGTAAATGTACTTACATCTGTAGTATTTCCCATCATCGCCCAACCATATTCATTTCTACCTGTCCAATATATCTTACCTTTTTCAGTAAGAATAGCACATCTTTGATATGATTGTTGACTATCTACTAATAATTTTTTAATCTTACCAGCATTTGCTGAACCGTTGTCAAAAGTAACACCAGTTATTTCAGTTGGTACTGATAAGTTAGTTGTGTTATTGTGTCCTAGAACACCATAACCATTGTATCCCCAAGAGTATAATTTTCCAGCAGTATCTAGTGCGAAACAGAAAGCGTAACCAGCACCAGCAGTCCAGAAAGCAACAATTTTATTTCCATTGAAATAAGTTGATTTATTAATCTTTGTAGGTCTACTTAAATCAGTTGTATTATTTTGTCCTAATTGACCGTAACCATTGTAACCCCAAGCCCATAGTTCGCCGTCAGTATCTAACGCATAACAACTATGTGTACTTGTATTATTATCACCACCCCAATTAGTTAAGTAAATTCTTTTAATTCTTGTATCTTTAAATGTGTGAGTTGAAGTATTTGCAGCCAAATAAACTTCTTGATAAGTTCCACCACATCTTGCAGGATAACCTCTGTTTGAAGTAGCAGCGTCACCATTTTGTCCGTGACCACCATAACCCCAATGGTAAACTTCTCCATTGTTGAATAGTGCCATACCACTTTCATATCCAGAAATTAATTGTATTGCCTTTGGTACTTCTCCATCAGGAGTTGTATGAATACCAGAACCACCATTGTCTCCACTTCTGTACCAGTCTAGGAATGGGAATACCATACCAACACCAGTTAGAATTGAACCTTGGTTTAATCCGTTTTGTCCATTTGAGTTTGAACCCCAAGAAGTTATTGAACCTCTACCATTAATGAAACAAGGCCAGTTGTAACATTGTGATTGTTGGAATTGACCAGGTAATCTGTAATACTTGTTGTCATCTCCAATTGGACCTTCTTCATTTGATAAAGCCATACATTCTAATCTGTTTCCAGAAAATTTGTTTTGATATCCTCTTGCCTTCTTTTGAGTTGAAACAACATCAAAAGTTACATTCGCAGAAGAATAGAATACTTGACCATCTACTCTTAATTGGTCAGAAGCGGCATTGTTTTCACCACCTAATGTTTCAGCATTGTCATCATTGCCCCAACGAGACCTTTGATATCCTTTTTTCTCATCTTTCGCAAGAGTTAAATTAACTTGACCCCAAGTACCAATTGAGTTAATTGTCATTGATACATCTGGAGCACCTCCACTACCGAATAGTGAATCCCCGAAAGTTAATACTTCGTTAACAGCATATCCAAGACCACCTTGTTGACCACCTAATGATTTAGGAGTAATTGTTGCAGTAACATTACCTTCTTGGTCTACTTCAAAGTCCCAATATGAGTTAGAACCAGCACCAGAAGTAGAAGTGTGAGTTACATTTAAGTATCTACCTTTCTTTCTCTTGTAATGGCCTTTAGTTGTAATTGTAAAAGTTTTTGCAGATTGGTAACCATCAATAGTTACATCAAACATAGGTGGATTACATCCGCCTGTTCTTCCTGCGCCAGAGTTTTCAGCGTCAGCAGTTACATTGACACAATTTACAAATTTATAAGTTCCTGCCTGTCTACTAGGTGAAGCGGCAGATACATTGTTAATTGCAGTAACAGCACCACTATCAGTTATAATTTCATCATCAAAAGTATCTTCTTCTGAAACTCTTTCCCAATATTTGTTAGCGGCAGTATCTTTTTCTTGTTCCCAAGGTAAGTATTTGTCTGTACCATCTGTAGTATGTTGTTTAATACAGATATAAGTTGCTCTTACTCTGTTAATTTGGTCACCAGAGTACTGGTTATTTGTAGAGAAGTCATTATCTAATGATACATTTACTCTTACAATATCATTTGGATAATATGTGTTGTATGAACCACTTGCATTTGTATTGTCGTGATTACCTCTCCACTTGAACGATTGTCTAATTGATTTCCAAGTATTTTGTTTGGCAACAACTATTTTTGGTCCCCAACTAGCAGATGGATTGTCATATGAAAACATATAAATTTCATCTGGTGTATCGTTTGTAAATTCTATTCTTATTTCTCTTGAAGAAGCGTTGTTGAAACTTGAAGTATTAAAATATTCTCCAGTTGTAGTTCCAGCACCAACTGACTTTCCGTCTAGGAAGTAAGTTACATCTTCGTGTAATAGATTAGTCTCTTTAGAAGAAGAAGTTGTGGCAAAGGCAACCTTATTGTCATCAAAATCATTTCCGTCTTGGTAAAGTACTAATGTATCTCCAACCTTAAATTGTTTCTCGGCAGCAGGCCAAGCAGCCTCAGCGTCCCACCTGTATGCGTCACCGCCAGTAGAAGCAGAAGTTTCTTTAGTTAATCTTATATAGTGTCTTTCGTTGTCTAATGGAGAAGTTCCTGTAACCGATGAATTCTTAACACAAATATAATCTGTGTTATTGTACATAACGACATCATCTTTAAAATATGTCTTTGTACTTGAATATTCACCTTGATAGTTAAAAAACAGGTTTCCAATTCTAGTTTTTGTTGTTGCCATTTTTTTATCTTCCTAATTTACTATTATTTATGTTGTTTCTATTACCAAGTCCCCAGCCTTATCAATGTTTATTTGCATTGAGCCGTTGATAATTTCAAAGCCTTCAGCGGAATCTGTCCCGTCAAAGAAAGCACTTTCTTTTTGTATTAATTCACTTGCGTTAGTAATTACTCTTCTCTTTAATGATAAATCTACATCATCAATAGATAAAGTCTGTAAAGTTGGAGTACCTTGTGCGTCAACATATGATTTATTAACTATATCGTTGGCCGCAGTAGGAGTTATTCCAATTTGCGTTTGAGCGCCAAAAGTAACAATACCGTTATTTTGTGTACCAATTGATAAGTTTACATCTGTTCCACTTACTCCAGTTGTAGACATTGCAGTTCCAGTAATTGTTACTGAACCAGCAGTTAATGAGTTAACTGACAAGTCATTTTGACCACCACCAAGTTGACCATCAACATATGTCTTAATTGCCCTTTCAGTTACAAGAGCGGTATCAGAGTTATCTGCCAATGTACCATCTGTACTGAATTCATTAATCGTTGCACCAAAATTACCTTGAGCATTTGAACCCAATGATAATTCTTGTAGACCAGAAAGGTCAAATGCCTCGGCGTTCAATGTCGCCTTACCAGTTGCCTGTTCTACTTTAAATAAGTTACCAACTCTAAAGTTACCATCTTGGTCAGTAGATGAGTAGAATACTCTTCCTCTATCTGCCTCAAAGACTTCATCGTTAGGGTCAGCAGCCTGTGATGGTGTGTTAGGATAATTTGTTGTTGAGAAACCACCTGTACCAACTGATAAGAAATCGTGACCAGTCAATCTAATGTTTGAGTAGTTACTTCTTAAAGTTGCAGTTTCAGAGTGTGTAGGTTTATTAGAAGTTGTAAATTTAGGGTTAACTCTAACAAGACCAGCACCACTTGAATAACCTGTTACTGATACAACATAGTAAGCCTGTCCAGTTATTCCAGCAAACTCAACTATGTCACCACCTGTAGGTGATTTAGATAATCCAGTTAATCTGACAAACGCAGTTCCAGCACTTGATATTTCAGCATAACCATCACCAGTTATCGTTGCAGTAGTTGTTTCTGTTTTATATCCAGAACCAGCACTTGATACCGTTGTTTGTGAGATAACACCATTACCAATATATGAAGTTGCAGTAGCAACCGTACTTGCGTTAGGGTCAGTAATTGTTACGGTTGGTGCAGAAGAATATCCTGCCCCACCATCTAATATAAGAATTTTTGAAACTTGTTGATTTTCTACAACTGCTCTTGCGAGTGCGTCTCTTGTAGGAGAACCACCACCAGATAATACTACTCTAGGTTCAATTTCATATCCTGAAGTTGTATCAAAAGAAGAAGCGGAAGATAAACCAGAGTTTACGAATACATCAAATCCAGCAGTACCGTTTTCTTTTTGTATCGTACAAGTTTTTGTTGAAGCAACATAGTCTGCGATAACACCTGTGTTACCATAACCTGTTCCAGTATAAACCGTAATTCTCATTCCGTTATAGAAATCGTCTGGTTGTGTATCAGAAGCGGCAAGTTTAATTGTACTTGCAGTTCCAGATTGTGCAAATCCTGTTGTAGTAAAGTGAGTAGCACCATTTGTTGCCATTTCAATATACTTAACAGCACCGTTTGCAATATTAGCAGTAGCGCCACCAGAGGCACCAGAACCTGCAAGTGAGATTGTAGCAGAAGAATAACTTTCTCCAGCGTATTGTAATTCTAATCTACCAATACCTGAACCAGATACTAATACTCTTCCAACTTGAGCCTCATTATTTCTTAAATCAACATTACCAGTATATGGAGTTTCGTTTGCGTCAATACCAGCGGCAGTTGAACCATACTCTCCATATGAGTTGTTTGAATTTAGTGAACGAATAACACCACCACTATCTGCAAGATATCCGTGGTGTGCGTAATATGTGAATACTGATACTAATTCTGATTTTGCGTTTGCAAGTACCCATACACCTACTCCACCAGAAGTAATTTGTGTAAAGTCATTTGCAAGTATAGAACGGTTACCAGCGTTATGTAAAGCACCATCAATCTTAATACCTACTGAACCTGTTCCAAAGTGTGAGCAGTTTTGAATGAATGGTGATTTAGATGTAATATGAGTTGAAGTATCGCCAACACCAGTTCCTGGGTCTAATGCAAATACAACACCACTTCTAGTAGCACCGTCAGTAGTAGTAGGTCTTGCGACACCGTTTGCGTCAGCAGTAGTCATAGTTCCTAACATACCACTAAATGTAAATCCAGCGAATGTAACACCATTTCTAACTCTGAACATATCTGCTCTTGCGTTAGGTGTGTTAGTTAATCCAGTAGCAGTAGAATTTCCTGAAGCAGGTACAACTCTAGTACTTCTTAAACCATCACCAATAACCTGTGTGTTTGCACCAACCACGATAGGTAGTGCCTCTGAATATTCACCAGTTTTTACATATAAAGTTTTGTTTGTTGTAGCGGTAACATTAGCATTCATCCAAGTCATTGCGTAAGCAATTGTTAACCAAGGTTTGTCTAATGAAGTTCCTCTACCTGTATCAGTTGAAGGGTCTGTATCAGCACCGTGTTTAGCAACATAGTAAACATTTGCTGATGTTCCTGGAACTGCCCAAGAAATATCAGTACCATCTGATACTAAAGTTGAACCAGTTGTTCCAATACCTAATCTAATATTTTGTGTAGCGTTTCTAGTTAATAGGTCACCTCTTGTAGTAGTTACATAGTTACTATCACCTTCTGCAAGTAAATTCCAATATGTTCCACCACTATCGTTATCTGGTCTGTTTGCAGTTGCAGCCGTATGAGCAGAAACAGCAATATAAGAAGATGAACCATATACAACACCATCGCCAGGTGCATATTCAGTTGTACTTGCCCAAGTGTTTCTCCAAGTTAAACCTTCGTTTAGTTTATCCCAAGTTGCAGTTGTTGTTGGTACAATACCAGTTGCGTCTGTTTTTGCAACATATGTATGACCACCATATCTAACTACATCACCAGTTTTGTATGCAGTACCACCAGCATATGTTCCAACCATTTTGAAACCAGTTGTTAAAACTTTCCAATATGTGGCGTTGTTGTAAGGTGTTTGACCTGTTGATTGTTGTTCGGCAAGATAATTATATCCACCATATGTAACAATGTCTCCAGCCTGATAGGCAGTAGCAGAGTTATAAGAATCCTCAAACTCTAGTCCAGAAACAAATACATTAAATTTTGAAGTATCTATAGTAGAAGCACTTGTATGTTCTACGGTACAGATATAAACATTGGCACCATATTTCGCAAGGTCATTAACTTTATATGCTGTGGCAGCCGCATATGTACCAGTCCAATTAAACCCTGGAACGAATGATGTCCATTTTGAATTGTCGTCATATAAATCTGATTGTGAAGTGTGAGCAGTATTACAAACATATGTTGAACCACCCCATTGGACTACATCGTCTACTTTGTAAACGGTAGTTGCCGCCCAAGCACCTTTCCATTCTTGCCCTGCCGCCATCTTTTTCCATTTGACTGACGCCAAGTCTGTTGCAAAAGTTCCACCTGTGTGGTTAACCATTGCGACAAAAGTATTTCCACCGTGTCGGACTACATCGTCTTTAATATAGACGGTTGTTGTTGCCCAATCCCCTTTGAAGTGGAATTTAAGTCTTCCTAAAATAAAATCTGCCATTTTTATCTCTCTCTTTTAATTCTTTGTTTTACAAGTACCTGTTAATATTGCTGTCGGTGTAATAACTTCCACCACTTGGTGTCCAGTTACTACCAGTTGTACTAGTAGCATTTTCACCAGTTGCGTATGTGTAATCGTTTTGGTATCTAGCGACTAACATACCATCATCATTTAAAAAATAGAACAATTTTAAACTATCAAATCTGGATTGTTGATACTTTCTAAATTGTGCATTGGTTTGATAGTGAACATCTGTTCCTTCATTATGGTCACTTTGTAATGAGTTTTGGTCAGTTGAACCATCACTCGCCTTACCTAATGCCATACCTTCAAAACCATTAAAACCAAAACCTTCGCCACTATTAACTTCAACACTATCATTACTATCTAATTTTACCTTTGTGTAAACTAATAGTCCATTTACATCACGGTTAAGGGCGTGCATAGCAAACTCGTTACTAATTTGAGCACCTGAAGCGTCTACGGCAACTGCCTGGGATGCTCCTGTTGGTAATGCTAATGCCATTTTTTAATCCTCTTTGTTATATTTATACTATTTTTAATCTTATGTATTCTCTAATACCGAAATAAATGTATCGGTGTTTGTAATACTTGAAACTACTCTAATTTTGTCGTTTGCCTCTAAATTTACAGGTTTATCTAATATAAAAGTATTGTTTTGTGGGACTTTAATTCCTGATAACAAACTTCTATAAGTTGTGCCACCATCTATCGTAACTTTTACATCTATATCTGCTTCTTGCGAAGCATTTGTGTTTGAAATGTAAACAGCGTGAAGAACGGCAGTACCATTTGACGGTGCAGTATATACATCTGCTGTTGCGTCATCTGTAGTAGGATTTGCCTGTCCTGCATTTTTAAAAGCACTTGCCATTTAATCTATCCTCCAAATACAACAGCAAAGGCAAGAATATCTCCTGTCAATGCAAGTGTACCACTTGAATTTGGTAGTTTAACCGTTCTATCACCAGTCGGGTCTTCTACCGTTAAAGTTGTTTCAAAGGCGTCTGGTGTAGCACCTTCAAAAATTATGTTTGCGTTATTCATTGTCAAGTCTGTAGTTGCAACAGCACCAGCCTGTAGGACTGATTGTATGTTTACAGCACTTGCACCACCAACTTCTTTAATTGTTGATGAATTTGATTTTGTATAAAACTTACCATCTGCAACATTCATTGCCAATTCACCTATTTCTAAATCAGAAACACTAGGTACAGCGGCAGAGGTAAAACTTCTTTTTGGTTTAATTACGGTAGACATTAGAATATACCACCATCAATTGTAGTAACAGCAACATCACCACTTGTTACGGTAAAGTTATTAGTACTAAAAGAAGCCACTCCTTTATTTGTTGTTGACGCCTCTTCTCCAGCAATTGTAATTGCAGAACCAGAAGCAGTTGTATCAATTCCTTCTCCAGCAGAAATAGTTAATGTTCCAGACAATCCAACTGAACCAGTACCACTTTCACCTGCAAGTGAAATATTAGGGTCAGATAATTTTGAGTTAGGTATAGAACCTGCCAACATAGCAGCAGTAATTCCTAATGCCTTAACTTGTAATGCGTCTGATACTACTTCTATTGAAGAGTTATCTACATTAACATCTAAAGTATTTCCTGCTTTTACCATAGCCGCACCAGCGACTACTTGACCAGCACCAGAGAATTGTGATACAGGTAATTCAGTATTACTTGAAAGTGTACTATCTGTTATTACAGGAGTACCATTGTGAGTAAATACATAACCGTTATCACTATTAGCAGTACCTTCTTCTACGAAAGTAAATGTACCACCAGTAATATCTGAACCAACATTTGCGTCTTGAGCCCTTGTTAGTCTCCAGTTAGTAGAATTAGTTCCAACTATTTCTACAATATAAATTCCATTTTGTCTTGCCTCTGTTTGGTCTTTAACTAATACTCTATCGTTAAGTGATAAAGTAACACCGTCTATTGATAGAGCGGCCTGTGTTCCAGAGTTGTCTAGTCTTCCATTTGATTGGTCATAAGTAGCAGCCAAGTTTGCAGTTGTAGCAACTCTTGTACTATCTTTAACATCTAAACCAGATGAAGCACTATCAACATATTCTTTTGTTGCCAAACTATCAGCGGCAAAACCACTTCTGTCTTTATATCCACTTGGTACGGTAACCGTTCCAGTTCCGTGTGGAGTTATAGTAACATTTTTATTACTTGCAGTTGTTGAAATGTCTTGACCATTTAAAGTTAAGTCATCAACTTCTAAACTATTAAGTCCAGCGATATCTTGTTGTGTAGCACCAAGGTTAACACTTGAAGTACCAATTGTTACTCCTTGATTTGCAAGTTTTACATTTGTAACTCCACCATCTGTAAGTTGAGTTGTTCCAATACTTGCGTCTTGTACTTTTATAGTAACCGTGTTTGCAGTTACAGCAGTATCAATCGTTCCATCACCAGTTAAAAGTAATGTTGCGTTTGTACCATAGTTAATTGTTGAACCAGCACTATCTTCTAATGTAAGTGTTGTATCTACATCGTCAAATCCTAAAGTAGTGTTTGAACCTGAACCAGATATAACTTTTAAAAATTGTCCTGTATTACCAGCACCATCTGGTAAATAAATTGTAGATGAATTTGTTAGTGATAATGGAGCCTTAATAACAACATTGTTTGAACCGTTGTTAGTTGCCTCATTAAAAGTAATTTGACCAGAGTCCGTATTTGAGTTACCAAATACTAATTGGTCAATTGCGTTATTTGAATCCGTTGTGATTAATTTTTCGGCAGTTGCCTGTCCGTTTGTACTAGGAAATAGTGAGGTAAAATATTTACCACCAATTACATCAATACTATTTGCATTTCCACTACCATCTACACCACCAGTACCAACAAATAATCTATCTCCAAGATTACCCGATGTACCAGTACCATATGTTAACGCCAATTCACCAAGTTTAAGTGTTCCTGGTGCCGATGTTCCTGTACTTCTTTTTATTCTGATTATTGTTGACATAGTGCTTTACCCTTTAAAAACTTCCGCCGTTTAGTGTTATTGAACCTGTGGTAGTAGATATCTCGTCTCTCACAACAAACTTATCACTTGTTGCCGAGTATTGTATCATAGAACCATCAGCCAAGGTACCAGCGTCTACATCTGCCAGTAATCTCAACTTTAAAGTAGAATTGGTTACAGCCGTTTGAGACTGAGCCCCAGCAGGCATAGTAACTGATACTTGTTGCGGTCTGGATATTGTACTATCTATTCTTGCTTTAATTTGCGCCACTTGGTTTTCTCCCTTAATTGTTAATATTTATAACCGAAGGGTCTTCAAAACTTACTAGTATTTAGAAAAATTTAAATAGTAACATTTGGGCGTATAGTTATTATGCCTTCAATAACTCTTGTAATCATTCCGTCAGAGGTTCTAGTGACCTCTACATCATAAACATATCTCGCAGGTGCGTCAAGGGCACTTGTCTGAGCCGCAGTTAGTGAAAGTGTAATAATACCTGTTGTAGGGTTAGCAATCGCAGTTGTGATAGTTGTTCGTGTTTTAGTACTTTCGTACCCTTTTGCCATCTTAGCAGCCGCTGTATGACCTGTAAGGTCAAACATAGCGCCTTCATTTCCTGCAAGAGTTACATTACTAGAGAATGTTGTTCCCTGGTCTATCCTTAAATTAGCAATCGCCGCCATTTTCTATTCCGTTTTTTCTGTTTTAACTTCTTCGGTAGTCTCTGGAGCTTTGACATTTGGGTCTATTCCCAAAAAGTCGCAGATTTTAGCATTGTAATAATTTATCAATACATTAATCTTTTCCGCCTCAACTTCTAACCTTGCACGATTTTGAACCAACTCTTGTCTCGCAATTACATAATTTTTAGTCTTATCGTCAAAAGTGTTCTCATCGTACTCTTTACCATTTATCTTAATAGCCATAATTTATCTCCTTATATTACTATTTATACTGATTCCAGTATCATACTTTATTTCTTTATCATAATAACCTCTAATATCTGGTATCATTCCTTTCATTTCACTATCTGGGAATGCTTTAATAATAGGGTCATATATTTCTTTACTTTTATTATATGTTTCAAAGTATGGGTCATTGCTATACAATAACGCCTCATCATTTAATAAGTCATAAAACTTATCTCCATAATCTCTCTCTATCCATTTTGCATAACATATCGCTACACAATAACTTTTCGCTGGGTATATAAACTTATCAACTTTTTCGTTCCAATGTCTAATCGCCCAATCTATAATATCTTTCTTATCCCATATGAGAGATATTTCTTTATCATATAAAGTATCCGAGTGTGTCGGATTCAATCTATGGTAAATTTCTTGTTTGACTTTCCATTCTTTCATAACTTATATACTCCAAATTCTTGCAATCATTCCATTCAGGAATATTGACATTTAACATATTCTTTCTATTCACTTTATAAAACTTAATATGATGATACCACTTAAATAACTTCTTCCATTGATATATCCATTGTTGAATATAATAGTTAGACGGATGAGTATCAGATTTATAATAAGGTTGACCAGCATAGATGTTATTAAATTTATTATCCATACTATACAAGTCGTGACCTATTAGATAAATTTCTTTCATTTCGTCTATCGTATTACAAGCAACATAACCACTCATAGGTCCTGCCGACCAATGTTCTTGTTCAGGTTCTCTTATTAAATCTGTAATATTCAAAACCTTATCACTTGTTACCCAAGATACAGATACTAAATTTTCATTTGTTTGTTTATCGTTGTATCCGTGTAATACAAATTCTTTTGCACCTTGTCTGCCGTTCTCAATTAGTTTACCTGATTGTCGTATTGCTCTTAAATGTCTATATTCAGGAAACATACTTAATATCAATTGTTCAAAATTCTCACCAGGTATAGTAGACCAACTTCTGAAATAACATCTTGCATTATAACAATAACCACTTTGATATATGTTGTGCATAATAGGGTGGTCAATTGCAACTAATACATCTGGTGCAAAATCTTTATATAAATTATTGCAACCTAATATTGAACCTCTAGGTTTTAACTTACTTAAATTAAAACCTCTTCTACTTTTTCCGTTACCAATACAAAATGCTCTATTTGCCATATCTCATTTTAAAAGTATCTAACAGATACCTATACCCATTGCAGCCGTCAGTTAAATCTTTTACATATCTGTAATGTTCAGTTAAACACTTACCTAGGTATTCACACTTACGACATATATCAGATATATTCTTTTCTTTTTCTTTTTGACACCATACTTCATAATCTGCGAAACTATCTAACTCTAAAAAGAATTCTTTATCGTCTTCATCAAAATCTAATACAGCAAGTTTACCATTTGGCGTAATATATAAATGGTCATCGCTGTATGCGTTGTTTTGTCCGTTTAGACTTTCTTTAATTAAGTCTCTATTTACAAATTGATAGTCACCTCGTTTAGTTGCGTCTTCATCTTGTAGTAGTTTTAAAATATAATCTTCATATTCTGAATCCTTTACTTTAAGGTCATTCGCTTGATTACTACTATATGGTTTTATCTCAACACTTTGCATATGACTATTCTCAAATTTTATTCTATTCATCATAGTCCAAAAGTGTTCACCACTATGTGCCATTACTTCTCTAGTTGCAAGACATAGTACTGAAAAGTCTACAGGCAACTTTGCCATATTCTCTCTTACTAAACGATAATCTTGTCTAGTAGTTAAATCCCAAGATACACTTAAATAATATTCAGGATTAAAAAACTCTTCTCTTAATACAGATAAATTTGTGTTTATGTTTATCTTATCTTTGTAATAAAATTTTATTGTATTAGTTATTGCTTGTAATTTGTCTTTCTTTAATATACCTATCTCACCACCATACAAATCAATATGATTTATTTCTCTATGTGTAGCAACTTCAGCCAATAAGTCATTTAGTCTTATATGGTCTATAGTTTTTGTATCACCTAGTTGTTCAGGTGTAAGGTAACACCAATGACATCTAAAGTTACAATGATACGATGGATTAATTGATAGGTTAATCTTCGGCAGCGTCATAATCAAATTCCTCAATACTTTTTAGTAACATCTTCTTACATCTATTAAACATTATTCTTCTTACAAAATTTTGTTTCCAATTTCTATCATCTTTAAATAATCCTATCCAGAGATAAGTATACTCTTGATGATTTCTCATAAACAATCTATTTAATTCAGCATACTCTTGTTCTTTTTCTAAACTATAATTAACTCTTATATCACCTTTTACATTTGCTTGTTGTTCAGCAATCTTATAATGTATACCAGGTATTTTACTTGTCTTATTAATTATATCATTTATTCTATCTAATCTATTTTTACCACCAATTGCAATCATAATATAAAATGGCATATAATGTTTCTTTGTGAAATGTCCTTCACAACTTGATATAGGTAAAAAACCTTTTCTTATAAATTCGTGGCAATGAGATAATACGCCTTTCTCAACTTCTTTATCAAAATTTTTATCAAACGGACTTACTGATAATGCAAGGTACCCATTTGAGTAATCTAAATCTTGTTCTTCAGAGGCGTGTATTCTGCCATTTGGAAATAACTTATTTTTCATATATTAAAATCAAAACATCCTACTATTCGTTCATCTGAAAATACACCTGTTTTTTCGTCTAGTGTTCTTTCAAATTCTTCAACTTTATGTTCCCAGACTTTGTTGTGATTTAAAATAACTAAATCTGCTTTCGCTGGGTATATCATACAACTCAAACTTTTTGTTTCTGCATTTCGTACTTTCAAACAACCACCTGTAGTTGGATTACTTGCACTTGTAAAATACATTAATATAGCAACATTTGCTCCTTCTTTCAAATCATTATGCCAATTAGTAGATGGTGCGTCAACACCATTAACTATTTCTGGTTGTCCATACAAACTATATTTGTTAGACAGCAGTTTAATATATTTATCACCCAAATAATTATGGCATATTTTGATTGCGTTGTCTAGTTGTGGCGTATGTACAGCAACTCCATATTCACCTACATTTCTAAAAGGTATTTCTATACCTTCAAAAAATGCAAACGGCACTCTATCGTTGTGTGGAAATACACCGTTAACTAAAACATTTTCTATATGTTTTACCAAGTTGCCTCCTCATTTACATATGGCGTCATCTGTAAATCACTTTTATTTGCTCTTAAAATATATTTACCTATAGTCTTCATCTTCTCACAATGTTTTTCTACAACTCCTGCCTCTTTATAATCTTTAATAGTCTTTCTACAACCATTACATATATTAAACATAGGGCAAGTATAACAACCCTTTTTCATTGTACTTAATTTTATGTCGTCTTGTAAGGGAGTAAAAAACTTACCTGACATTTCTTCTTTAAAATCTATTGCCTTATCTTTATCATCACCAAAAGCACCACAACTATAATAGTCACCATCGGGTTGTAGACATCTGATACCTTCATCACATTTTCTACTTAAAGGACAAGTTGTAGCACGGTCACCTATTGCTAACATCATTTGTCTAGTATTAAATTCCCAAGGTGCTAAACCTTTGTTATATATTTCTACATAATAAGAATATATATCCGATAACAAAAACGGCTCTTCCTGTTCGCCACTCATCATCGCATAATTTAGTTTACATTCTACACCTGTTTTTTCTTGTCGCCAGAAGTTATGAAGAGTACCTTGTGGTTGTACATCTTCTGACATATACTTTGCCAACTCTACATTTTTAATTGCGTTGTGTTCATTCTCTCTTGTAATAACAGATATAAAATCTGGTCTATAATTACAATACTCTAACATTGCATTTGAACACTTCCAAAAGTCTTCTTCTGTAAACTCTGTATAGTCGCCTTTTAATCTACCACCACCATATTGAAATGAAGTAGTAACACCTACTCTATCATTATTAAATAAGTCAACCCATAGACTAGGTTTCTTATAGAACGGCCATAAGTTTGTTGTTAATGCAAGTGAAGTAGAATAATCTCTCTCGTCTAACCATTTTATAATCTTCCAATAATAATCAGGTGCCATCATCAATGGGTCACCACCATTTACGATGATAGTTTTAGTTTCAGGAAATCTAGTTAGAAACTCAAATATCTGGTCGTGTTTTAACCAATTCTTTTTTTCATTTGTTAATTGTGTGCTAGAACAAAAAGTACATTTGAAATTACATAATTCAGTTGGTTTTATTATTAAGTCCATATTTTACCTTATAGTAATAGTAAACTTTTTTATCAGTTGTAATAATAATAACTTTACCATTCTTGTCATACAAAATATATTTTTTATATTTCGGTCCCATTTCTTACCCAATAATTATCCTGTTTCTTAAAACCATATCTTCTCATATTCTTATAGTGGTAAGGTTGTCTTTGTATTTTCATTTGGTTCATTGTTAAATGAATATGCTCTAAATAAGAACCTGAAGGAATTATCATCTTACGATTGCCATATAAATTTACTAGTGTAGAATATATATTTTCAAGAAATGATAAGACTTCTTTCCAAGGTTTTCTATTCATATATCCTGCATACTTAATACAACTAACAATCACTTCATTATCATATGTGTGTACCATTGCAAGACCTTTTATTAATTTTTTATTATCGTTTAAAGTTAACCATTGTTCTTCGTCTTTACTATTAATAGCGTCTTCGTAAATCTCTGGGTCAGTATCTTTTGTACCCCACCATACTAATACTATTCCTTGTTTGTTACACAATCTAGGTAGATAAGGATATTTTGTTGGTATGTTATCTAATACAACATCAACATTATCAGGTGTATTGATTTTAGGTAGCGATATAGTTTCGCTGTAGTCGTACATCTTCAATATATCTGTGCGTAAGTTTGTAGACACACTCATTCAACTCCTCCTTATATCTATAATCGTGGTTCATAAAACAACCAAGTGTACATCTATCTAAAAATTCACAACTAGCACAATTATACTTTTCTAAAAAAGAATTTTCTATTATACTATTGTCTTTTCTTTTGATTGGAGATTTATATTGACTTAATGATTTTTCACTCTGTACTAAATTTCCACATTGACATAATGTACCATCTGCTAATATTAATTTAGAAACTCTGCAACTTGCAAAATTCTTTTTGTTGAATATCCAATCTCTAACAGGATGAACATTTGGATATTTGTCAACACAATGTTTAAAAAACTTTAATAGTAATTCATCACTAGGCATATTAAACTTTGCGTGTTCGTCTGGCATATAATAATCAAAGTAAATATACTTACCTTGTTTATACAGATAGTCAAAGTATTCATCGCCTTCATTTAAATAATAATTGATATTAGGTTTTGTCAATAGACAAGAAAAACAAGTTACTTCGTCTCCCCAATATTCTACATTTGATTTAAATGTTTCAAAGTCTTTTTTATTAAATCTACCTCTAGGGTCATAACTTGTAGTAAGTCTTGTTTCTATACCTTCTTCTCTTGACCAAGATATTAAATCTCTTATTAACTCATTACCATCTTCTGTAGTAACTAAATTAGATACCCAATTCATTACACATTTCTTATCGTAATGGTCGCATATTTTTTGTATGCCTTTTACAAATAGTTTGTAACCCTCGTTTAAGTTTCTATTATAAATTGCAGGTGCAAAAACTTCGCCACCCATTATGTTAAAGGTAACTTTTTGCATTAATTCTTTTGATATAAACTTCTCTACTGACGGAAGTTTATTCATTACATTGTCAATGCCAATTGTGTCTTCGTGATTTTGCCAGCAGAAAGCACACCTTAAATTACAAAATTCAAATAGATGAATTGTGTACTCTTGTTCGGGGTCTCTTTTGGGGTCTAATAAGAACTCTCGCATTTAAACTCCTACGAGTTTGCGAATAGTCTATACTTTGATAATGTGTCTGTATCGTTATCTTTTTTAAGTGAGAATAGATATTGTAAGAAAGAATAATTAATATTACCAATATCAAATCTAGGTATAAAGGATAATGCAGAAGGACTATTCACCGTTTCATTTATAATTGTTTCAAAATCTGTTTTAGATAATGAACTTTGACAAGCCTTATCTAAATATTTCATATAGAAATCGTCAGCAGTTACCTTTTCTTCAAAAGTCTGTAATGATATAATTAAATCTTTTAATGCAGTTTGTTTATCACTTGACATATTATCTATATTAGCAATATTTACAGCGCCAACATTTGCAGTTGGATTAGTTGTAAATACATCTGTATCAGCAAACGGAGCAAAAGGTGTAATGCCTTCAAATACATTGTCGGCAGTTAAGTCAACATCACTTGTAGTATAACCTAGTTGTGTTTGCAAATTCGTATTCAACAGATTAAGAGCCGCACCTTCTCTAATATCTGTTAGTGTTTCTTTATAAAATCTTTTTAGAAATTTTAAGTAAGTAGAAAGTAATTTATCTTCGTGTGTATCTGCACCTGCAAAATATTCACCTAGTAATAACTCTAATGAATAATCTAAATCAAGTGCTTTTAATTTATCTAAATCTAATGTTGGCATTACATTTGTGTAACCTACAACATCACCTAGACCTGCATACAACTTCGTGAGCGCTAGCGTGTGCGTAGGCTGTAGTTGTGTATTTGCAATAATTTTTTCGTGGTGTAAGAATATTTGTAAATATTTTTCTATGTCTGAACTTTCTGCGAAAGGTAATACAGACTTTAACCATATTGTTGACAATTCTAAAAATGCCTGTGTATCACAATATATAATTACTTTTGTATTCAATTCTTTTTGTTTTGTACATACACTATCAAAGAAATTATCTAAACCATTATACTTGGTTTGCATTTCGTTTCTATTCTTTGCAAAATTAAGTAAAGTACCTCTATATGTTGTTTGAAGTTCCTGGTGCATTTCATTACCTGCTTCTTCAGATATAACATATCTGTTAGTATGACAATCTATACTATCGTCAAAGTTTAGATATACTTTATTAAATAAGTGTAGCATTTTATTTTCCTAAATCTTTTTGTTTTGCAGTATTGTATTCTTTAGTATTGAACTTGCCTTCAGCGACAGCCCAAGTCATAAGAAACATACTATTATTTGTATTTGCCCAAAAATCATATAACGACTTACCTTTGAACATATACTCTTGAAAGTATTTTACATAATTTTTTACAATACTTTCGTTTGGTCTATTATAATAAAAATAGAAGTCTTTGTGTTTTAACATACTAACAAAATTTATACCTCTAACATCTTCTGTCTCATCTTTAGGATAAGTTTCAAGAAAGTCTTTAAATGCACCTTCACCAACAATAGACATATTGTATAAAGGTAGACTTTCTAGTTTACTTGCCCATTTGTCTAGTATGTCTTTATTCTTTTCTATTATACTACTATATTTATCCGTTTGCGATAAACCTTTATGTTGAAATAATATAGCGATTACTTCTTTTTCTAATGTCGGTATATTTACTAACATTTGAGAGTTTAGATATTCTGATACTAATTCATCGTCCATATTCTTAATATCGCAAGGTATATCAAGATTACTTAAATATGTTAGAAACTGAGCACCTTTTAATGTACTATTTTTATAATCTAATAAGTAAGTTTCAGTTTTATCTTCAAAATATTTTTTTAAGTTTTTCAATTCAATTGGTACTATACTTTCAATCATTATGCTTCCATTCCTCCTTTAGGTAAACAATTATAATCAATTGTTTTCCAAGGACCATCTGCTGGTATAGATAAGATTTCTTCTTTTAATTCTATACAAGCATTTTTTGTTTTAAATTCTTTTACTTCTTGAAAATGACAAGAACTATCATTCATACAAGCAGTTAATATCAAAGTCCATATTACTTCAATCATTATCTTCTTCCTCTACTACCGTGGCAAGAACTATGACAAGAACTATGACATATAGTTTTTGCAAGTCCATAAGTGCTTCCTCTTTCAGTACTATATGCGTTTGCAAGGTCAGCAATAAATGTTTCTAAATTTGCAGAAGTTATAAGTCGTCCAGAGTTTAGATATGATGGTTGACTAGGATTTAGTGTTACTCTTACTGAAGTTAAATTGTGAGCAATTTGTGTGTCTGAATATTGTTGTCCTGCACCAGTCATTGTAACAGACGCAGTTGTATTTTTAATATTAGTGTAAGTATTCATTTCATTTTTTAATGTTTGATAAATGTTACCTGCATTAATGGTTGTGCCAGAGTTACCTATTTGAGTTCCTGTAATACCAATAGTAACTGCTGATATGGTAGTCATTGTACTGATTGTACCTTGAGCACCTGAATTTGAACCTGTTAGAATATCGTTTTGTAAAAAATTTGTTTGACCTGAACCTGCAACTATATTTCTGACTTTTAAATTGTTACTTGAATATGTAACTACGGTACCTACCGTTCCTGATATAGAACCTGTTACCGTTTCGTTTGCAGTAAATGTACCAGTGGCGTTAGTTAAAACTAATTCCATTCCGTCTACTACACCTCCAAAGTCAGCACTTGAAAATGCAGAGTGACCAGGTAGATTATCTGTACCCCAAACTATTTGGGTATCTGCAATATCTGTTACTAACTCTTCAAATCTATCTACTATATTTTGACTTGTTATCGGGTCGTTTAATGTTACCATCTTGCTTCATTCCTCTGTGCCAATTGTTTCATAAGAGATTTAGGGGCACCACATATACCATTTTGCCATTCTAGTTGGTGACAATCGCCACCACAATACTTAAATACTTCACAATCAAAACATTCAGTATTTCTTGCAACTTCACAAGCAATATTGTTTAATCTCTTAGGATTATTTATAAGGTCTACCATAGGGTCATCCAGAGAACCGAAATTAAACTCGGGACTTGCGTTAGGACAACCACCTATAGTACCAGTTGCGTTTAAAGTAAACAATTTCTGCTCACAATCTCTACAAAAAGTACCTTGTTTAGTATTACCAGTTTCAAATTTAGAATATATTGTCTCTAAAAACTCATTATCAAACCACTCTCTAGTCTTATATTGTATAGATTGTTCGTGCATTTTTAGAAACCATTTATCTTGTTCTATATTTGATGGAAATATCTCTGGGTGTAAATTTGCATTACCATTTCCAGTCAATCTTTCTAATGCCATTTCTTGTACGCCTAAATCTTTTACCCATTTCAATAATTCAATAGGTTCAATATTTACGGTGTCTTTAGTTACGGATATGAAAAGTTTTATATCAATACCTTCAGATATTAAAGTCTCAACATTACTTCTCCATAAGTTTGATTGTTTTTCGTTTGCAAAACGAATATTCGGGTCCCAAGAAGTACCACATCTACCACCAAGAGGACCTTTCATAAAATCTATGTGTTCTTGTTTTAATTTAAAAACTAAATTAGTTGTAACACCAAATGATTGATGTTCCCATAAGTCTTTTGTTCTATCATAAACATATTGCATTTCAGATACAGGTACTAAAAAAGGTTCACCACCGTGAAACTCTAAATGAGCAATATCGTTTTTATGAAAATTGTATTTTCTGAAGTTTTGTAACCATCGTACTACTTTGTCAGTATTCCAATATACTTTAGGTCCTTTACTACCTGAAGTGAAACAATGTTTACAATTTAGATTACAGGTTTCGGTTGTTTTTAAATAAAACATCCAATTCATAGGCGCATAATTTAGCGTCATTATATAACTCCAATACTTAACCCCCAAGTATCTGCTTCATTCTCAACAAAATGTTTAACACCTTCTTTTATGATAACTCCTTCGTCATCATAGACAATTTGTTTTATGCCATCTAGGTCTACGGTCTTTTTACCTTTAACAACATATAGGTAAACATCTTTATCGTCTCTATGTGCTTTGAAACTTACACCTGGTCTTTGATTTACAAATAAATGAATATCTTGTCTTTTTTTGCCTGTGATATTTAACACAACTTCATCTAAAACTTCTCTCAACCAAGGTGTGTCTTCTAAACCTTCCACCTTAATAGTTTTATATCTCTCGTATTCTCTTAACCATTCGCCAAAAGACATATGTTCTTTAACCTCTCGGTCAAGACCATTATCGTCTATGTAAAATAGTTGTCTTGCTTCGTATCTGTCGTGTGATTGGATTTGTTCTTTTAATCGGTTAATCCAAAGGGTTGTTTGTTCATCCATAATATACTCCTATTTGCCAACTACGATTTCAATAAGTCTTTCCTCTTCTCTATCGTCATTGACTAATGATTTACCTATTAATGTTCCTGGTCTCGGTTCTGCCTCTGGTCTTCCACAACCAGGTTTAGAACAAGATACTATCATATCACCTTTTCTTACTTTACCACAAACTCTTACAGGTACTCTACCAGTCATTGCAACCATTGTAGTTGTACCTTCTAATCCACTATTCATTGTAAAGGCAGGTTTCTCTGAAACAACACCTATTACTTTATGACAATGGTCTTCAACACATTGAGTTACTTCAGCAGGACCACCTATACATAAAACGGTACCTATTGAATACTCTTTGTCTGTTAAGTATTTTTCTGCCAAGTCAGCATAGTTAGCCTGTGTAGCAGTTGTAGTTAAAACATTCGTTGATGGATTGTAGTATAAGGAACTATCAGTTTTTAATGCCTGATTTCCAGAACCAGCGTCTGCAAAAGTTAAAAATCTTGTTGCGTTTGAAGTGTTATCAGAAGTTAATGCTACAGCAGTAGCAGATGAAGCAACACCAGTAATAGTGTTTGCAACTAAAGTGTCAACCGTTAATGTTGCACTTGCAAATCCCGATAATTTTGCAACCGTAACTGAATTGTCTGCGATTTGGTTTGTACTTACAGCAGAGTTAGCCATCATTGTTCCTGTAACTGAACCAGTATCACCAGTTGTAATTACGGTACCAGAAATATCTGGCAATGTAATAACTCTATCAGCAGTTGGGTCATCTACTCTAAAAGTAGTTTCAAAACTATCTGGAGTAGCACCTTCAAATTGCATAGACGCACCATTGATTGTTAAACCAGCGCCTACTAATGTACCACCAGCAGTTATACCACCAGTAGTATTTAATTGTTCGTTACCAAAGTCAATTGTACCACTTGCAGAAGTTATAGAAGAAGTACCAATTGCGATGTTTGAAATTTCAGCCGTACTTGCAACATCAATTGATGTTAGGCCTGTTAAATTTGTATTTAATGAAAGATTTAATGTATCAGGTGATGATACCGTTGCAGTTAATCCAGTACCAGTTGTTACTAACATCGTGTTACCAGAAGCAACCGCCTGATTGTTTGAACCATCTGATAATATGAAACCAGCAGCGGCAATTGCGATTGCGTTAATTTCGTTTACAGCACCGATTACACTTGTTGCAGAAAGAGTTGAATCCAATGTTGCGATATCTCCAAAATCTGAAGCCGCAAGAGCATTAAACTCTATTCTTAATTTATCTAAACTATCTGTTTCTGTTACTTGTCTAACTGCCATTGTTTTGTCCCATTAACTTTAATATATTTTTTATTTCAAATAATTCTTGCTTTAAAGTATTTATCTCTCTACACATATCCTTTAATTTGTCTTTCTCTGTATCTCTTAATCTTTTTCTTTCCATATAAATTTCGTATTCAGAAGTACTAGTATTAACAATTGCGTTTGAATTAATATCTCTAACTAAATTTTGAAAATGTCGTACTTTTAAATGTCTACTCATAATTAAATCGCCAATGCGATACCTCGTAAATCTCTAACAATAGGTGGATAACTAGAGTTAGTGCCTTTCAAGACTAGTTTAATCTGAAACGCAGTAAATGAATTAATATTAGGTTGTGAATATTGATACTCTCTAAAGTCATCGTCTGCCTCTGAAGCAGTTACAGGTAAATCAGGTCTACCATCTGTATTAAATGGTGTCCAGTTTAGTGAGTTAATATTTCTAACTTCGTCAGCAGAAGATACTCTCCAATATACTTCTACTTCTGCACTATCTCTAACTGATTGTGTTAGTCTAATATCTAGGGCAGTTGAGTTGTTTGATAATACAACAGGTTTAGTAATATATTGAGACGCAGTTGATGAACCATTTGCAGCCGTTTCAGCAACATAGTCAGGTGTATTACTACTTGTAGGACTATTCAATCTATTTGCAACAGCAAAAGCACTTCTTCTTGCCAAGTCAATAACTGGCGATAGTTTAGTGTTTTCAGTTGTCATTTCCATAATAGTATAGAAAGATTTTTGTCCTGCCATTCTAGTTGTCTCATTTGGTTGAGACATAACTGCCTGTGGTGCAGTAAAGTAAATGTCATCTAAAAATGTAACAGGTACTCTATTGGATTCAGTTGTTAAATTATAAGGTGATTGAGCACCGTGAATAGATTTACTTGATGTTGTTCTTACAAATGGAACAATAGAAGTTCCAGGTACACTTAAAGTTTGTAGACCACCTAAACTCATTACATCAAATTGTCTGTTTTCAGTTGATGTAACAGCAGTACCACCAATGTCTCCTGTGGTAGTTGCAGTACCAGCTGTAGTAATATCAAAACTATCAAGAGTGATATTTGATATTGAAGTATATGTACCATTAATATCTGTATGTGCAATTCCATTATGTGTACCATTTGGAACACCAGCAATCGTAACTACAGAGTTTGTATCGTGTAAGTTATGATTAGGATGGAATACTCTAATTACACCAGAAGTATTTGTTGTTCTCAATGGGTTTTGTTTTAATGTTCTTGCAGCCAATGTTTCGTTTGCCAAATGAACCGTACCAGTAACATTACTAAACTCACATCTATTCATTGTAAATTTAATATCTTCGTTTTGGTCAGCAGTCCAAGTTGAACCGTTTTGTGATTTAAATAAAACACCAGCATATGGTTGTTTAGATATTGTTCTACTAGAACCAATATTAGTTTCACCTAATCTACCAACATAACAATTGTATTCATCGGAGTTAGATAAAACAACAAAAGCATATTCTACTTTTTCTTGTATGTAAACAGGACTTGGGAAAGTAAATGTAGTTTTTACTGAACCGTCTGTCGTTGTATTTACAGCACTAGGTAATAGTGTTACTTCACCAAATGGAAGTATTTTACTTCCAGGATAACCATTGACGGTATTTCTAATTTGAACCGTTACTGGAATGTTTGCGTCTTTTGTACTAAAGAATAAATCAACAGAAGATAAGAATACACCACCTTCATCGTCTGTCATAAATGTTTGTGCAAGAGGGTCGTGCCAACCAACGGTTTGTGTAACCGTTCTAGTTGAATTTTGAAAAGTATTTCTATTATCTGTAACCGTTTCTTGTACGCCTCTAAATTCTCTTGTTGATACAATTGTATCTCTGACCGTATTCAATAAACCTCTAGCGATATACTCTGCGTTTGCAGCCGTTTCAACAGCGGCAGCGTCTTGCGAATTAGTTGATGAAGAAGTTAATCTAAATGTTCTTTCACCAGTACGCCATCTTGGATTTGAATTATTAGTTGGGTCAGGTATATTAAATGTTCCTGATACAGAACCATTATCGTCTGTAACTAAATTACCACCAGAAGAACCACCAGTTGGTGTTACATAAGTTGTAATATCAATATTATCAAAGAATGGAAATACTCTTGTATTTGGTTTCATTCTTGTTGCAGTAAATCCTACTGCTCTACTTCTTATAAATGGAACAAACGCAACATCTACAACTCTATCACCCATACTTGTTCGTACGGTTTGAGGTATTGCAGTTGTTGTAATTCCTGTTCTACTTTGGTTAACTTGGTTAAGAGTTGTTACTCTTGCTTGTTGTAGTATTCTTCTACCTTGTCTCCATCTACCACCAAATCTTTGTGTTGATACGGTTGCAACTGAAGCACCTACCCAATTTGTTTGCCATTCATTCCAAACGGTACCTAATGCGATACTATCTTGGTCAGGTATATTTCTTTCTCTTAATAATTGGTCCCAGGCACCAGTTGTAGAGTTAACTACTAAATCAGGTGTTCTTTGTGTTTCTCTCCATTCGTCTGAACTAGGGTCTAATTCTAAAGTACCCATCCAACTAAAGATAGCAAATGGGTTTACATTAATTGCCTTTGAAGCAAATGGTTGTGTAATCATTGCAGTTTCAGTATAAGGTAATGTTAAACAATCACCAGTCTTCTGATAATTTGCAGCCAATCTATCTGCGGCCACTAAAGTAGAACCATCTTCATCTATTTCTTCTAATCTAATTGCGTCTTGATTAAACAAAGGTCTTAATTCACCTTTTGCATAATCTACTGAACATCTATAACTACCGTTTGTTACTTCACCAATACCGTGACCTTTAAAGTTGTCTACAATAAATCCATTTTTAAATCTATCAAAACCATTTGCGTCTTGTATCTGTAATGCCTGAGCGGCAGTTTCTAATAGTGAAAGTTGTGTATAGTATTCTACTCTATCAATTTTCTTTTCAATAGTACCAATGTCTCTCATTGTGTATCTTCTATTGTCCATAGTTTCAAAAGTTACATCGTCTGTAGATAAAGTATATGCAGGAAGTGTAATTGTGAATAGGTGCATTGCATTATCAATAGTACCTGGTTCTTGTGGAATTGTAGAAGAAGCACCTGTAAGAACTTTAAAAGCACCTTCTTTAGTTAAGTATAATTTATCTACTCTTCCTTTGTAAAATTCGTGGTCAGTTGATACAGAAGTACCAAACTTAATAACTTCAACCGTTGAAGCACCTGCACCATCATAACTTCTATTTTGACCACCAGAGCGAAGCGTACTTGCGTCATCTACTCTAGGTCTAAAGTCTAACACATCACGCAATTCAAAAGTATCACCTGAAGTATCAGAAGTGTAAGATGGAATATTTGTATAGTCTATTGCAGTTGTATAACTATCAACACTAAAGAAATCACCATTACCGTGAGTAAAGTAATTGAAAGTAATTAATAGTTGTCCAGTTGGTGCAACACTACCTTGTTTTCTGACTAGTCTACCAATATCATAGAAGTTATCTCTTTGACCATTGTCTAAATCAAATCTATCTGTAATATCAGTATCAGAAGTTGTAGGTGTTGTACTAAAGTCTGCGGCCATATGGACAGAAGTTAATTGATAAATGTCTGCCTTACCTAGACTTACGATTGTGTGTTGTGCGTCTGCCTGTGTTGTAATTGCAGTAGTAGCACCTGAAACAAGTGTTTTAGATTTTTCTCCTTGAGAAGTTTTATCTAAAGTTGCAATAATTTTAACTTCGTGTCCTTGGTTGTTTGCACCAAAGTCCAAAGTTAAAGATGAACCTACAGGAGACCCACCTAAAATAAATGCACTTGTTCCTTCGTGATTGTTACCTGTCGTTGATAGTTTATTACCAACAGCACCTGCACTTGAAGAACCACCAGCAACCATTATAGTTACTGAATAATCACTTTCTGATTGAGAGACAAAAGTTTCTCCAGTACCAGAGTTGATAGTAATGTCTCCAGTTGAAGTCAAAGTACCAACAAAAGTTTTTCTTATTGTATAAGATGTATCTGATATACCAGAGTTTGCAGTTGTCTTTAAAGTTTTAATTGTATCGTAAGGTAAACTGAAAATAGAAATGTTTTTATCTGCGCCTTGTAGTTTTGCTCTTCGTCTTATAACGATTGAGTTAGAAACGGCAGTTGAACTAATAGCACTATCTAATACTATTGCACTTGAAGAAGTTATTTCTAAAACTTCTTTTGTTATAATAGAACCAGAAGTATCAGCGAATTGAATACTATCGCCAACTTTTAATTCTGTATTAAATTTTGTATTGAAACCTGTAACTGCCTGAGCAGAACCAGTTATAGAAATTGTACCAGACAATTGAGCATTGTCAGCATATGCAGAAGATAAATCTGCCTGTGCAGTATAAGTTGGAGTACCTGCCATTGTAATTTCTTTGACATCACTAGAACCAAAACTTGTAAATGCAGTATTGCCAAATACACTTGCCTTGACTACAGCAGTATTAGAAGAAGTATTACCTGTGATTGTTTCACCAGCAGTAAATTCGCCTTGTACATCTGATAGAACTACTTTAGAAGTTGCAATTGCACCTCCAGCACCAACACCAAAACCAGAACCATCTACACTTGTTCCGTCTGCGTTGTATAATTCAAAATCTTGTTTTGCAGTACCACCAATTTGTTGTTTTACATAATAGACATTGCCATTTAAACTAGTTGCAGTTGCAACACCAGTTATAGTAACAGCGTCTCCATTTTTAATATCTAAATCTGCAGCCATAGTAATTACTACAGGATTAGCCGCAGTAGATGAGGCAATTGCAGAAGTCGTATTCGTTGAAACACTTTCGTAAGTACCTGTAGCACCTGAAGTACCACCAGTAATTGTTTCACCATTTGTAAATGCTTGTTGAGTTGTAATACCTAAATGACTAAACATTTCTATATCAAATAGATAATGTTTGAATACTTGATTAGCAGATGGAGCCACAGGTATTGCACTTGTAATCGCACCAGCCTTACTTGCGTTGTATTCAAAACCTTTAGATTTTGCACGACCAATATCAAGTATTAAGTTTTCGTTATTTGCAGTAATTGTACCTGCAACATATGATGGTGAAGCAAGTTTAAATTCTAATTTTTTAAATGCTTCAGTTGAACCAGTAATAAAATTAATATCTGGAGAACCATAAACATTATTTACATTAATAAAGTTTGCAACATCAAATAAAGTTTTAAATCCATTCTCTGTTCCAAAGTCTCTTGCCTTATCTATAGAAACAAAGTTAGTACCAATCTTGTCTATCTCATAACCTCTTACATATGCTTTACCAGGAGATAAACCTAATGCAAGTTTAGTTTCAACACCACCTTCAGCAGTAGTAAATATACCTCTGTTATTACCTGATTGTAAATGTTCTCTAACTTCTAAATCAAATGGTCTTACAATGTAATCACCACTTTCATCAAAAGTCCTACGAGCAAGACTATCTTCTAGTATTGCGTATTCAGTTGTTCTAACTCTATTTTGTATACCACCATTTTCTAGTCTCAACAATTCTATGAAGTTACTATCTGAAACGGAAGTATTTGCAAGTTTAGTTAATGTTAATGCAATTTTAAATCTATGAGCACCTGGAGCATTTGCGTTTGAAGAACCTTGAGCATTATCTACAAGTGAAGCGTCATCGTTTGGTGTAATAAAACTTTCTGCAATAGAAAGACCAATACGATAAGATGGTGAGTTAGTATATTTGTCTAATATAATTTTTTGTTGTAATACATCAACAGCGAAACCATTTATATAATAAGTACCAGCCGCAATGTTAGCCGCAGAACCTATAAATGCACCTTGACAAACTGCCGATATAGCAGAAGAAGTTACATTTAAAGTTTCACCAGCAGTAAAGTCTGTAGTAGAATTACCAACACCAGTCTTTGTATATTTTACATATAGAGTATCGGGGTCAGTTGAAGTTGCAACATCAACAGCAACAACTTTAGCAACAACCTGTGTCGTTGCACCTGTAATTTCTTTACCTACAAAATCAGATAAATTAGTTGTACCTGTAAAACTTGTTAACTTAATTGAATAGTAAGCCAAGTCATAAGTTATCTCGCCAGGTATCATTTGAGCACCACTTTCAAATATGTGGTTACCCATTTTCTCTACTTGACTTTGTAGAATAGATTGTGATTGTGTTAACTCTCTGGCCTGTACAGCAAATGCTGGTCTAAAAAGAATTCTATGAAAGTTTTTATCTTCCGAGAAATCATCATAGTAAGGCGAGAGGTTAAAGTCAGTTTTTGCTGGCATTTATTTTCCTCTTAAAATTCAATAATTAACTTAACATTCTCTGTTTGGTCAACACTTCTCGTTACTGGTGCTCTGTTTTCTATGTACATTACATCGCCACTATCAGCATCCAATTCAGAAGAAGAATATCCACCAACTAAAGAAACATTGTTAACCGTTTCTGTATTACCTGTCGGCGTGCCAGTTGCGGAAGAAGTTGCACCAGTTATCAGATTAGTACCTGAAAATGCAGTTTGATTTCCGTTTGCGTCTACGCCTTCGTCATTATACCTTGTTTGTGTATAAAATAAAATTCTATTTGCACTATCGTATTGAACAACTTTACCAACAGCGCCTGTGTTTGTTTGTGTAATTTTTTCATCTGAAGTAAATGTACCTGCACCACTATTCAATCTGACAGCCTTTGTTGCTCTCAATGTTGAAGTTGTAGCGGCAGAACCACTTGCCTTCGGGTCTCTAATTAATGCAACTCTTCTAAAGTCGTTTGCAGTTGTAAAGTCTCCAGAGTTTGCAGTTTCAGCACCTTCAAAAGAAGTATTAAGAATAACAAAGAAAGCACCTAATTCTTCAAAAGGGTCAAAACCGTGACCACCTTTAGGTTCAATAATTACATCTAATTCAGCACCTGTTAATGCACCACCACCAGCAGCATTTATATCTGCCACTCTGACATATGCAAAACTATAACCAGTTGGTGTTCCTGTTGCAGATACAGCAGTTACAGAACCAGAAGAAATTGTTACTGAACAAGTTCCGCCAGTACCATCACCTCTAACTGGTATTCCAGTAAATGTTCCATTACTACCACCAGTACCAGGAGCCTTAATTTTAATTACATTTAAATCACCATCTGTAGCATTGTTTGATATTGTACTATTAGATGATACACCCATAAAGTCTGTAGACAAAAAGTTTGCCTGAGCAGACGCAGACATTGTAAACATATATTTCCATATGTACGAGTCCGCAGTTGTAATAGGATTCTGTCCTGTACCAGTTGGTTCAGAAGTTGAAGCACTATTATTATTGTTGTCTAAACATTTGTAGACATTAAAACTTGAAGTTAAAACATAGAAGTTACTATCGTATAGATTAGTAGCACCAGAGTTTGCAGCCTGTACATTTGTAGTACCTGTAATTCTATTACCATAATCGTGTCTGTAAATATCGTAAGTTGTATTAGTTGTCCAATTTATTCTTGGAGCGGCGAAAGATACATCGGAAGACTGAATTCTTTTTGCGGCCAGCAAGTCGTCAAAAGTATCGTATTCGTCTTGTACACTATCAGCAGGAGTTACAGGAGCACTATCAGTTCCGATATTGTCTGTTCTATCATCTGCTCTATTCTTTGTTCCAAAAGCGGTTGGTTTACCAATACCTAGATAATAGATATTAGGAGACGCTTCACCAAAAGATTCCTCAAATTGTTGAGCGTTATTTCGTCTAAATTTACTTGTTATTATTGCTGGCATTGTTTTTTCCTATGTTCTTGTCTATATTTATACATCATCTTTAAGCGATATTAATTGTATTCCCCATACCACTATGTGCTGTACATTGATAGTATAGTGTTGATGGTGCGTTCATTGGTACATTAAAAGTTAGTGTTCCTGAAGAAGCAGCGTTATTAGTTACTCCAAAAGCGTATGCAGAACCACCTGACGCCGTTCTAATTTCAAAAGGATGTGAACCACCTTGGTTCATTATAAAATTGTAAGTATGACCTTTCTTTAAATAAAGTACAGGGTCATTTTGTGCGTTTGCGGCTCCATTGGCACCTAGAAAACCATCACCATTAAATACAAAATCACTTGAACCGTTTGCAGTTATTGTAAATTGTGCTGATACTCTACTTGCAGGAGTATAATCATTTGGTCTCCATCTTCCAGTACCACCAACATTTTCATATACTAATACTTGTCCATATGATGGTGCAGAAGTTGTTGTGTCTACATCTGAAAATGCGTCAATACTATCGTTTTCATTTAAGTGTCTAATCCAACCAGACGCAGTAGCAAAATATGATTTTAATGAACCAGTTGCAACAGCAAAACCACCTGCATTACTAGACGCAGTTGGAAAACTTGCTGTATTGGCAAAATCAAATCTTGCCATTGAACCAGAACCACTTAATGATAGTTTACCAGTTCCTTGAACCGTGTAACCAGCAGTATCTAAATTACCACCAAGACTTGGTGCAGTATCAGAAGATACACTAGTTGTTATTGTACCAGGTCTAAATGCACTTGCACCGACATTCCATATAAGTGTTTGACCACTTGAAGGTGCCTGTGTAGTTGTATCTACATCTGATAATGCGTCAATAGAAGATGTTGAACTTAATATTTCATTCCAAGTTGAGTTTGAAGCATAATAAGCTTTGTGAGTTGTTGTATCAACACCAAAGGCACCAGCATATGAAGCGGCACTTTGAAATGCAGCCAATGAAGTTGCTCCTTGAGCAATAAAAGAACCTAGTGTTGATTGTCTAAAGATACCTGTTCCAAGAGAAGTACCTGTAAAATTCGGGTTGTCGTAAACTTTGTTTGATAAAGTTTGTGCGTCTGATAAGTTAACTACTACAGAAGTATCAATATCGTACTTAACCGTATCATCTAAAATACTTGAAGTTAATCCTGCACCAGCAGAAAACAATAATGTGTTACCAATTACATAATTATCTGTAGTTGAACCATTTGATAAAGTTATATTAGAACCAACTTGTTTCCAATACATTGCACTTGAACCATCTGTAGCAAGTACATAGTTTGCAGTTCCAGCGTCATTAGGAAAAGTTACAGCGTCTAGTTTAATTCTTCCAGTACCGTGAGGTAGTATTTCTATATTAGAGTTTGATGTAGATACAATTTTATTTCCGTTTACATCTAAATCACCACCTAATTGCGGAGTTGTATCTACTGATATATCACCAGCAGCCGCAGAGTTTGTAGGTTCAAATCTGTTATTTGATGTTGACCATTGTAGAACTTGGTTTGAAGAAGCACCAGCAGTAGTAATCTTTAAATCAGTACCATCACCTATTGCAGTATAGATTTCATTGATATTATCGTTTATCTTATCACCACCAACTCGGAGACTATCACCAGTTCCGTCGTTTGCACTACTTCCTAATCCTATTGTTTGTTTAGCCATATTATTCTTTCCTATTTACTAATATATTTATAACCAGTTTTAGACGCTACTATCAAATTTGGATACATTACTATCAAATTTTCTTTGCGTGTTACTAAATCTACCTTGAGGTACAAGTATCTCTACAGGCATTGTAATATAAGTCTTCGCAATTGTTGATAAATCGCCATATTGAATATCAGTACCATCAGCAGGTGTATTTGTACCTATTGCCTTTAATTCTGCTACTCTTGCCCAATTCATCGCACTTGTATTCATTACGCCTTGAAATCTCTTATCAAATCCTTTTAATTTAGGACCAGCGTATACAGAACCAAAGTTTGTATTAACCGTTCTAAAGTTGTAAAAAGGTTTGAATTGAAATCTAAATGATATTGGAACCGTTGATAAAGTAACATCCCTTGTCGTTGTAGAAAAAGGTGATTTTGCACTTTGTACAACATCGCCAGGTACACCTAGTAATGCGTTTGCTCTTTGAGTAGTACCATCTGTATTTGTTCCAAGTCTTCTACCAAATACACTACCAAATAATGTATTAAGAATAGATAAGAATGGACTTGCAGATACACCAGTAACTCTACCAATAACTGGCATTCTCATTTTTGAGTTTATTCTACTTTCAATATTAACTTGTCCAGTAAAGTAAAAACCAGCAGGGTGCATTGTCTTTTTAAATGCGTCTCGCCATTCATCAATAGTACGACCTACTTTAATAACATAAGAAAAATCTTGAAAGTATAAACTATCTTGTATCTTCATAGTTGTTTCTGATAAGTGACCATCTTCTGAAATATATCTACCTTCACTTGTTGCAACACTAACAACATCTACCGTTGAAACGGCAGGGTCAGTCTTTGCCATTAGACCAGTTGTACCTGAAGTACTACCAGTTAATACTTCGTGACCAGTAAATGTTCCTGATACACTTTTTAATCTTAATAAACCTCTTGTATTATCCCAACCTATTACAACACCTGTACTACCTGAACTTCCACCTGTTACGGTTTCACCTACAACATAACTTCCGTTTGCAAGTAAAACAATAATTGATTGAGGTATTGATACCGTTGGAGGTGTTGGTGCAGTTTCGTGAGAACGACCTGTCTCTGCAATTTTAATTTCTAGTAATTTACCTATCTCATCTCCATATGGATATATCTCTGCGTTAACACCACTAGTACTTGTAATAGAAACGGTTGGTGTAGTTTTATAACCTGTACCACCATCAATCAATCTTATATCTGTAATATCTCCTAGACCACTTTCTAAAACTATTTTATCGCCTGGATTAATATCGTTTCTACTTGTTGCTTCTTCAAAAATTATATGGTCATAACCAGTTGAACTTTCTCCTGCGATTGCACCATTAACTACAGCAACTTCAGCGATTGCTCCACCACCATCTGTATTTGCGTTATTAAAAACTAGTTGGTCACCAATTTGATATTGTGTACCAGCCGCATTAATATAAAAACTTGTAATAGGTCCTTGACCAATTGAGTTAACTTGACAAAGTGAACCAAGACCACCACCTATTAATTCTACGGTGTCAGTTGTTTTAGAAAATGAACCATCATTTGTAATAGTAAATGTTCCAGGTATACCTGTAATAGTTGACTTGATATATAAATCGTCTGTATCAGTTGCAGTACCTCTAATTTTTTCTCCTACTTGAAAAGTACCTACGATACTATCATCACCTAAAAGAAATTCAGATACTAATTCATCACCAATATTAAATCTAGTTACATTTTCTACCATTGCAGTTGCACCAGAAGTTTCGCCAGTAATTTGTCTACCAATTAATAGTCCATTATCTCCTATAGGTGTAATACATCTTAATATTTTGTTAAATGTAAATTCACCATCTGATACTCTAAGCATTTGTTCTCTAGGATAAAATACTTCAGAGTTAATACCAAATAGTAATCTAAAAAATAATTCGTGACCTTTTGCAGTACCCTTTGTTCTATACAAAGAGTTTATTCTTTTAATTAATTCTCTTTTGTTTACACCATCTGCTAAATCTTCGGGTATAGTATTTAAAAATTCATTTCTAAATTGAGATAAGAAATATTGAATGACCTTATCGGGGTCTCTAAAATTAAGTAAGTCTTGAATTGACTGAACAGGATTTGGTTTATATCTTCCTGCAATACCTGAAGCACCAGAAGATAACCCTACAATAGTTTCACCATCTATAAACTTATCTTGAGCAGAAATAATTAATCTGTTACTACTTAAATCTTCTTGTAAGATACTTGCTTCTGCATTAGAAGTTTGACCTTTAATTATTTCACCAAAAGTAAACTTACCATAAGAAGATTGTTCTTGTAATATTTTATCGCCTGTGTCTATTTGAGTTGCTTCTGAACCTAGTCTACTAGCGTCAAGTAAAAGATTATTACTTTGTCCAGTTTCAGTTTCTAGTAAGATACCATCTGTAGATTGACTTTCACTAATACCTAACTCTGCGGACTCCATAAATGTGTAGTACGCTTTTAAAAATTCTAAAAATTTGGGGTGGTCGCTTAATACAAATTCAGGTACCTGACCTGATAGAAGATTTGTAACCTTTTTACTAAACTTTGCCATCTACTAGTATGCACTAGTTGTAGTATAACCAACACCAGCGTCTGAACTTCCAGCAACAAAGGTATCTTTCTGAACCGAGATAGTTGAGTTAGAAATATCTAATTCTATAATCTGGTCTCTTACTGGTACAATGTCATTTGAAGCAGGTTGTACGGTTAATTCTATAACTGAAGAAGCACTCCCTCTTATATTTGAAATTTCTGTTACTTGTAGTGAGTTAATTGTAATTGCACCTGTTGTATAATCAATAGTACCTTGCGTTGAGTTTGTATAAACTCTTGTTGCACCAGATAGATAATATGCTCTTACATTTCCATTGCCGTCATCATCTAAAAATTGTTCATTAGTATTACCACTTACTTTAAAACCTGTTGAAGTTAATATACCACCAGCAGTTGAGTTATGTCCTGTGTGTGGATTATATAAACCATTTCTAAAGTAGATGTTATATTTTAATGAACTATTAATAGTAGGTTGTAAACTCTTTCTAATTTTAATAGTTGTAATGTTTGATAGAATACTTGCGTCTGTTCCATCAATAAGTGTTGAAACTTTTGAAAATCTAAAAACACTATCAAATTTTTGTAATGTTGAAGTATTATAGTTTGTTAAGTTTGTAATTATGTTTGCCTTTAATGTTTCAGCGTCTTTAGTAGTTGCAGAAGCATTATACTTTGCACTTGTATTTAAAAGAATAGATGTAATCTCTGGGTCTACGATTTGTGGTGTAACAGAACCAACATTATATTCTTTTAGTTTAGAAACAATATCTGATTTTGTTTGTGTTGTTAAAGTTGAACCACTTGCGGCCTTGATTGCAATTTTTACTACACCATAGATAGGTGTCTCATCATCTTCACCACCCCAAGCACTAACTGATTGTGCATTAGGATATATTGACCTTACTTTGCCTTCATAGTCAGAAGTTGTTACTGCTCTGTCCTGTGCTGTATATTGTAATGGTGCATTGTATCTAATACTTTCTTTACTTTCAGGTTCAGAACCACCTTGAGCATTTGATACGGTTGCAACCGTTAAATTAGAAAAGTTACCTATGTTACCAGCAGGTGTAAATGTACTTGCACCATTGGCTTCATCTTTATTTGTAACTATGTAATCTAGTATTACGATATTTCCGTTTGATAATTTTTTACCTAGTACTCCATCACCAAAAGTAATTTGAAACTTACCTGTTTCTGTTTCACTTAAAAAGTAAACAGCAGAAGTATCACTTAAATTAGTTAGACCACTTACATTTGTAAATGTTTCACTAGTCGTATCTGTTAAACTTGTTTGAACTCTTATTCTTAAAGTTGAAGTATCAGCATTTACACTAGGTATTAAAAACTTTTGGTCTGCGTCTGTACTATCAACCGTATATCTAAAAGTTATAGGTGTACCTTCATAAACTGGTACACTAGAAAATTTGAATACACCATCTACTGGCGTAATTGTTAAATCTGTATTTGTAATAAAGTTATAAGTTGTTCCATCTACTGAAGTTGTAAATGTTTGTCCTTTGTCCATTGTTAGAGTAGTACCAGTTGCGTCATTAACGGTAATATCTAAACTTGCCACAGGTGCCTTTGCACTTGCAGAAGTATAACCAATCATCTTTGCAAGAGAAACAACATTGGCTCTTACATCTGCACTATCAAGATACATTTCGTTTGCCAACATATTAGCATTGAAACCTAGATAGTGAGTATTGTATGCTAGAACATCTAAAAGAACAGCAAAACCTGAACCTTCAAAATTGTAATCTGAAAATTCTGATTGACTTTGTAAAAATGATTTTAGATTTGATTTAAGTTGGTCAAAATCTAATTCTGAAATGTCTAGTTTTGTGGACGCCATATTATCTTAGCCTTTGTAAAAATGTTTCTACGGTTACTGGTGATTGAATACCTACAACATAAAAACTTATTGTTAAATGATAACCATTACCATCAATGTCTGCGTTTGCGTTTACATCAACGATTTTTGCTCTAGGTTCAAAGTTAACTAAAACCTCTACTACTTTTCTTTCTAAATTAAGAGCAGTTAATGGTGTCATATTTTCAAATAACAATGCCCTTACATCACTACCTATTTCTGGATGAAATGGTCTCTCATAATGATTAGTTTGTATTAAATTCTTTACACTTCTCTTTACGGCTTCAACATCTGTTAGTTTAACCACATCACTAGTAACTGGATTCCTTGTAAAGTCAAGGTCCAAATCAGAGTAAATCCGATTAACTCTTTTTTTGCTTGTTGATTGTGAACTATCGTAACTTGCCATAACACTAATATTTATACACTAACCAGCAAAGACATTAGGACTTCCTGCAGCCACAGAAGTACAACCAGATATTCCGTCTCCTATACGACCACAACCCTTACCATTTATAAAGACCGTAGATGAACCACTTGCAATAGGAGCCGAATGTGCAGGACAAGGTACACCTGGTAATAGATGTGTTGTATTGTTATCGCCTTGTCTACTTACTGGTATTCCGTTTGCATTGACATTTGGTGAACCTTGTGCTCGTGTCATTCCACTACAATGTGTAACATCTGCGTCACCTATCCTCGTAACTGCTGGCATTCTCTCTCCATTAATTGTTTTAACTTATCGTTAAAGGTTTCTATTAATTCGTGTTCCTCATTTGTATGAGGAGGTTCAGGATAATCAGGATTAAACGATATGACCGCACCTATCTTGTCAGGAATATCATCAAAATCGGTGTAAGTGTGAATAGTACCATTCAATCTTATGATATATTCACCTTTCATTTACTTTCCCTGACCTTGATATGCTTTCCAACTTCGCTTTTTACTCTTATTCATAGAACTGAACTTAATACTTCTCTTTTTCTTCCCTTGCGAGGTTTTTTTACCTCTACCAGGTTCGTATAAACTCACTCCAAACTTTGGTAGTGCCATAAATCCTTTTTTACGAGAATATTTATAAGTTTTTTTAGAAGTTACATTTAAGTTGTGTCGTTACTGGTGGATTTTTTAACATTTTTTTGTAATTTTCTGGAACATCGCCCAATCCAGGCGCTATTTTGCAGTTTTCGTTAATTCTAGTACAACTAGAAGAACAAAATAAGAACAAAACCACTAAAATAGTGAAAATAATTGTATTTTTCTTCATTTTTTGCTTGACAATGCTTTTTAATAATGGTAATATGTATGTATATTAAATAAAAAGAAAGGACAAAAAACACTATGACTACTTTTTTCGCAACTACAACCATTTTGAGTGCCATTATGGCCGTTGGTTCAATAGAAGATTGTGGAGGACATTGTATCGGTAATGATAACTGGACAATGTTTTTTATAATGACAGGTATTATGTTGGTATCTGCGTTTCTAACACTATATTTTCAATCAAAGGAGGACCTATAATGATAAAAGTTGAAAAAACTGCCGATAATTTAAACGACGGAATAAAAAACTTGATGAAAGGCGCTAAAGATGACTATATGAAATGGTCAACACTTGGTGGCAAAGAATTATCAGGTTATTGTAAAGAACAAGTTGATAGTTGGGATAGTAAAACATCTATTAGACCTGGTAAGAAGTACATTAAGATTGTACAAGAAACTGGTGTCTTCTGTTTTATTGTTAAAGAAGACTTTAAACATTTTAAAAAAGGTGATATATTAAAACCCGCTGGTTTTAATGCACCTGCTTTAAATCAACCTAGAGGAAATGTCTTGGAAGGTAATTATCCTATTCAATGGACTGGACCTCTATATCTTAAATAGTAACTAATCTGAAGGAGATTATATTATGAATACATCTATGAAAAAAGAGATTATGGCAATGTCATTATCTGATTTGAACGCTCTTTCTGATTTTATATCAGAAGTAAAAGTCTTAAACGGAAAGGCAACTCTCAAAGTTGGGATGAAAGTCTTTGTTGTTCAAAAGACTAAAAAGACACCTGGTGTCATTACAAAAATTAATCAAAAGAAATGTTTGGTTAAGATGGATGGCGCAATAGGTACAATCTATCAAGTACCGTTTCAAATGTTGGAGGCGGCGTGAAGACTGGTAGACGAAAAGCTGTGTTTGAGAGGATTGTAAATCCTCTCTTACTTAAACATTTAACAAATCCCCACGGTAATGAGGAAAGTATTGCAAAAGGTATTCCTATAAAGTATTTAAAATATTTTAAAGAAGTATCTAATCATAAAAATGCAAAAAAGATAAGATACAGATACAGAGGTAAATCAAAACCTGGTTATGATAGACCTTACGCTTATTGTCATATGAATGGTGCAGATACTTTCGCCATATATTACAGATAGAGAGGAAAGATTTACGATAATTTAGAAGCCTTTATTGCCATCGTGTGGTTATCATTCGGTGGCTATTTTAATTTTGAACACGAAAGTAAAGTTGAACTCGGAGTATTTGAAAACTGCGAAATGGCTGCTGCTTTTGCTGAAGAACTAAACCTAGAGCACAAAAGTTTTTATTGTGTAGATATTAACCATTATGAAAGGTATAACAAAAGATGATAACATTTCTTATTGTATATACGGCCGTTTCTGTTGTGGGATGTGCTGTTAGTAAAGAATTAGTTTGTATTCCAGGAATATTCTAAATGATTACGCCCAAGGAGTATATCCTTTTTCTTGGGCTTTTTCATCGTCTTGACTTTCAATAGACATTACTTCAGGTACATAATGTTTCATCATACTTTCAACACCTTGTTTTAAAGTTAATTGAGACATCGCACAACCTGAACAACTACCTGCCATTTCTAATTTTAAATGACCATCTTTAAATGATACAAAGTTTATAAAGCCACCGTGTGCCGCTACACTAGGTGCTACTTTGTGTTCTAATACTGATTTTATATTTTCTATTGTTTCTTTATCTGACATTTGATTCCAGTAAGTAATTTCCACTAATACTTATTCTTGTAAAGTCTGTGAAGAATGGTGGTACATAGTGTTGTAATGTTGCAGGGAAAACATACATTAGACCTTTGTATGGTTTCACATTTAATTGTGTTTGTTGTAAACCTGTTATTTTTTCACCATAGTGAAATACTAATTGACCAGCGTATTGACTATTTGTTTTAGGCGTATTCTCTGTAAATATCTTTTCATCTATATCACCAAAGATAACAAAACTAAAAGCACCACTATGGTCGTGTGATGGATTGTAGTCACCTTTTTCTTGAAAGTTAATCCATAAGTGTTCTAACTTTAATGCTTTGTTGTTCATCATTGTATAGATGTTTTTCCAATCAGGTCCGTGTGCTGATTGTAAGACTTCAAAGAACTCAAATACTTTTGTTACAATTGCTTTATCAGCGTCTTGTCGTAATTGATTTTTACCTTGTTCACTAGGAAACAATATACTTGTACCAGTCTTCATATTACCAGCAAGTTTATCTCTAAAATCTAAATCTTTATTATTTCTTTGTTTTGTACCTTCTTCAATTAATCTATCTAATATACCGTGGTCTATTTCAGTACGATAGATAGGTGGACCAAATGGAAACATTACTTCGCCATCTATCTTGGGATGTATTAATTGAGGTATAACGGTGTGCTTTCTAAATTTTGTCATTATATAATCCTATACTATTTTTGTTCTTTTGTCAAGAAGCGGTAATAGAGTATTCTTTAAGTGTCTCTAGTAAGAAAGCATTTTCTGCTTGTAGTATCTTATTTTGCTTTTCTAGTATTGCAATTTTCTTATCTAAATCACCAGGTCCTCTTTCATCGTCTAATATCATTTGTAATTGTTTCTTTAACAACTCCATTTGATACTTGTAATCTTTTTCTAAAGGAACTCTTAACTTCTCTAATTCAATGTTATCACTTTGCATATTTGCCTGCCTTATATATTCTTCACTATAACCTGTGTTGTATAATTGTTCTTCAAACTTCTTTCTGTCTTCGTTCATTATGCGCCAAAACTCTCACCACAACCACAAGTACTTTTTGCGTTTGGATTTTTTAATTCTAAAAAACTACCAAATATCTCTTTACGATACTCAATAGTCATACCACTTAAATATAATATACTTGCATTATCTAATAACAATGTTACACCATCAAAGTCTATACTTTCATCTGTATCTTGTATAACATCATCAAAAGACCATTCATATTTAAATCCAGCACAGCCACCACCTTTGACTTCTAGTCTAACATATTTCTTATTATGTTCTTTACTTAAAGAGATAAGATGTTCTTTTGCTGTGTCTGTTAAATTTATTAAATTACTCATACAATTATTTATACCGATACCTAAACGCTAGTATTGATATCAACGCAATTGGTAACATATAATAAAACTCATCTAACATAGATGTTCCTACGATGTTATTAAATTCAGAGTATTCAGTTATAGTTCCAATTACTACGACATAAACAAACGCATAGAAATAAGCGAGAAACACAGAGTATACCGCCGTTGTTAATATTAAGAAAAGCTTAGAGAATAAAGTCCGCCCGCTCCCTATTATATTCAAATTTGCGAGACGCCTCCGATAGTACTCAAATCGTCTTTCAATGTAACTCGGTTCGTTCATAAAGTCTGTCTTAAAGCCTTCTCTGGAGGTCTCTACACACTTATGTATAATACGAGACAACCAGAGAGGGTAGTTGTTAATTTATAATAGTTGTTAACAATTGTAATGCTAACGCTAAGATTGTTAATGCTGTTACCATCTGACTATTGCGTAGCGCTACAATAGGCATTGATTTCTAGTCCAACAGCGATTTCTGTAATAATTGGTTTAGTCCAAGACATAGTTATTCTCCTATGTTAAGATTAATATTATAGTACTAATACTTATATGATAAAAAAACGCTTGACAAGTATTGGCCACTATTGTATAATGTACATATAACAATAAGAAAGGACTAAACTATGTCAGATACATTTTATAATAATGATGATATTAAACAACAAACAGACGATATTGAGAATAAGGTAATTGAACTTGAAGAGAAACTTGATAAAGTCTTAAAACTATTAGAAGAGAAAGATAATGAGTAATATTCATAACGAACAATTCCTAGAAACAAAATATGAAGAAGGTCTTGAAATGGGACTATCAGAGAAAGACGCTGAAGAGTATGCTCATAAGTGTCTTGAAGATACGCCTTCACCTTACGGTTGAAGTCGGTCTTATAGGGTAAATTTTTATCCGAGGAAAAATCCTGTTTTAAAAGTATAGAAATATATCTAGTATAGTCTATTGCATTTATAGATTAGAAACAAAAGGCCGATTTAAATAGCCGTTTTCTGTGTCAGGATTTTGACGATTAGTTGAGGTTTATTGTCTTGCCAGTCTTTGTGTTGTCACCAGTAACGCTTTC
>Ga0163179_10000107_pt1 | contig 58764 bp, 85 predicted proteins | sample AtlANTMetagenome_FD_109643 | JGI IMG/M metagenome (GOLD analysis project Ga0163179, IMG submission 109643) | Marine eukaryotic phytoplankton communities from the Atlantic Ocean - Atlantic ANT 2 Metagenome | ecosystem: Environmental > Aquatic > Marine > Oceanic | place: North Atlantic Ocean... | reverse complement strand
ACTTCATCAAATAGTGATTCAAGTATGCTTTCATTGTTTATACATGACATGGTAAATTAAACTCCTAATAGTGATAATGAGTTGTTATGTTCTTGCTTTAAATGTAAACAAGTTTTGTGTATTTGGAAGAGCAAACTCATATTAACTCCCTCCCAATCTGTCCACTCTGATACATAATCCCACGTATCAAAATCACCAGTCCCATCAACATTTAGTGGGCATGATTTGAACTCTAAATCTTCATCAATCCAGAAGATTCGTCCGAAAGCATCACTAGAATACATGTTAATCCTCCTTAATAATTGTTAATAGTACGCCAAGGAGTTGCATGGTTAGTTGATAACTCAACTGCAACGATTTCACCAGTTTTGTTATAATGAGTGTCAGCAATTTGCACTGCTTCATTATAACTTCTAACAACCTGATTAGGTGAAGTAAATACAACGAACATGATTAATTACCCTCCAAAAGTGATAAGAACTCTGCATATTCTTCTGGTGAATATGCTCTTTTATCCTCTAATATGAAATCTTGCCAGTCAGTTCCCTCTGTTCTATATGATAGATTGCCGTTGACTATTTCATAATCAATCACGCAATTATCAATCTTTGATGTGAATTTAAGCATGGCAATAGTCCTCCTGATTGATAAATTGTGCTGGCATATATTCGGAAGTAACTTTATACTTACAATCCTTAATATACTCCCTTACTTGATAATAAAACTCATCACGAGATATTATCATTTTCTTTTGAGTATCACCTTTGAATGATAATACTTTGAGCATACGATTGCTGATTAGTTTGTTATCCCAAGTTTTTACAGGATAGAAATCAACAACCATATTTCCGTCTCTTGATGTAATTTCCATAGTCAATTAAACTCCTTGATTGTTAACGAAGTCCCAAACATCTGAGAATTGTTGTAAAGAAAAATCCCCATCATCTGAGTGCTTGACATCTATGTCAAGTGCTGCTGCACTTGCGAAGACTGTTGAGATTAGATCCCAATCAGATTTTGTGAGTTGAGTTTTTGACATTTTTTGAAAAAAGGTTTAGAATGTTTGAAGGCGTAGGGTGTTCCCTCATCCTTATATTAGTATTATAAGCAAAAAAACCCCCAAATGGGGGTTTAGTGTGTAGGTTGTCTGACTGGCACACATTTCTCTTTACATAGCAAGTAAATCTTCGAGATCTACAATGTTATCTTCAAGATCAAATTCGAGTAAATAATGATCTAAATTAACTCCTATTCTTGCTGAGTTTAATACAACTTCGTTGAGATCTTTCTTTGATTTAAAGTCAACAACATGAAAGGGAGTTTCGATCCTTAAATAATCATTTGCCATAAGAGATTAACTCCATAATGTGAAAAGAATTGAAGGGGGAATTGCACCCCCTAAATGTAATTAACTGTTTGCTACAAAATCATCAATAATTCTGAGTAAATCGTTGCCAGTTTGTGCATCTTTGAGAAGATTTACGAGTGCAACTTCAGGATTAAATGCCATGATAAAATGTTAATTAAAGGGACAATGTAAGTAGTTTAAAGTCATACTTAGGACTGAAATGAGGGATTGAAAATGAGGTGCATCATCCGACTTAATTTAATAAGAATACTCTTTACAGATACAATCTCAATCCCTCTAATCTGTTATCTCATGTATAGATAACCACCCGCCCAAGTTGTAAAATTAGGGTCGGATAAATTCTTCCTATCTCTCATTATTCTCATGTCATATCTAACATGTTTTGCTGGAGATTTCCAAGATGCTGGTTTATAAACTTCACCAGTATTCTTATCAATAAAGGCATGAACTGATCCATCACGATAACAATTTCTGTCCTGAAATGTGTCGTAATCTTGTTGAATCACCTTTAGATATTTCTTACCTTCCTTAATAACGAACCTCATCAAATTAGCAGTGCCATTGTTCATAGCATCTAACTGATCTTGAGCGTATTGTGATAACTCTCCAGAGTATCTTTCTGAGTTAGATGTTATCATTCTACGGTGATAATTCTCGTAATTCTTTTCAAGAGACTGGCAAAGATTGACTGTCCATTCTTTAACTTTATCTCTTAAATGTGAAGGTGTATCATATACAAAATATGATCTAGGTAATAAATCAACTGGTGTTGAATTGTCTATAAGAGAAGAAGTCATAAAGGTTCTTTTTAATTTAATTTTTAGCGGGTATCTCTCCCACTTCTTTAATATAGTCCAGAAGTGGGAGAAATGGGGAAAGTATGTGTAACTTACCCAACTGGCACACTATTCTACATATTCTCTCAATGAAATACTATTCTTATCACAATATTCATCAATTAGGTCTTGAATAGTATCATAAATGACGCTATAATCGAACCGTTGATTAACATATTCAGCAACCAAATTTGCCTGAGTTTTGTCTAACAATGGGTAGAAATCTTCTACCGCTTGATTAACATTTACTGAGACAACTTCATCATTAACATCAGTCAAAGTTATGTGATCTGGTGTTATAATAACCTTTGCATCTAACTCGCTATTTGTTGCATTTGGATTAGCAACTTGTGAATAAAATTGATGCTTAGTCATGTTAATCTCCATGAGGTTTTGTTTACTGAGGAACCACAATGTGTGCAACTTAATGCACTCCAAGCAAAGTGAAATACCCTCGCTTCGTTATCACATTGTGGGCAAATAATAACCTTTCCGTTATTACTTGCACGAGTGAATCTGTTGACGTAAGTCATAACAATTCCACCGCACATAGTGATCTTATCTTATCATCTTCCTCACGAATTGAGCGAAGACGTAGATAAATATCACTCCAAATCTCCTGAGTTTCTTCATCATTATACTGGTTATTCTCCAGTATATCTTGTAAAAGAAAGTCCCACTGTTTGTTAGATAGTGTCATCACTTTAGACCCTCATACTGATGTGAATGTGTATCATATACAAAATTAGATATATCTTCCATCCGAGGATTTGCAGTTCCTACTCTTTCCTCAATGAAAAATGTCTTATTAAATACTTCATAATCAGCGTAATCCCACTCCACATCTTTAAACTCAGGATCTTTAATCCATTCCCTTAAATCTTCCTCAGTCTGGAAATCTATAGTTCCAGTGTTATTTTCGTGGATAGTTAATCTTATCATTTTGTTAACTAACCTCCTGAGTATAGTCCCAGACAGTGATAAAGTTTCGCAACCAATCTCTCTGGTAAACTGTTAATTTACCTTCAGAATCACTGTATAAAATATCATCTGCACTCATAAACTCTAAGTTATACTTAGTGCAGAAGTCTTCTAATACATTAGAAAGAAAATCAAGGTTGTTCATAATACTTTCTCCACTAAATTGATCTCCCAATCTGATACAAACTCTTTGACAACTTCAAAAGAATTAATATCAGCATGAGCAAGTTCTCTTGCTTCATCTTCATTTTGTGCATCAACTTCCACAACGAAAGTGTTAGTTTCCATGCACTCTATGTGATAGGTTGGCATTACTTAGCACCTCGCTTGATAGATTTAGTGGTCTTATCGTTGATAAGAAAGTAATACTTAACAACTGGAGTCGGATGTAATAATTGAGCATAGACTTGCTCACTTAAGTTAGTCATTTGCTCCTTAATTGGTTTACTCTTTTAATATAGTCGTTTTTAGGGACTAATGGGGAAAGGGTGTGTAACTTGTCTGAGTGGCACACCCTAAACATAACTTAGTGGCGGTATTCCTTCAACAAAGATATAATTAACAATAGATTGCAATCTCTTTGTTATTCTATCTCCATATTTACCTGTCTGAGGTACAACAATTTGACCACAACTTTTCTGGTATAAGTGAAAACAACCTGCTGGAATTGCACCACTATCTACACTCTTTCTATCCTCATTATGCACTCTAATTATTCTACCTATTGTTTGTGCCATTTCGATAGTTGGTAAGTTTCTAAGCATTACAGAATGTGTAAGTCCTGGAACATTAATTCCCTCACTAAGTATAGAATAGTGAAATATTATGAACTTTCTATTATCATCTTCACCCCACGATTTCAAGGTTTCAAAGAACTCTTCTCTACCAACTTTCTTCTTATTGATATAAGCACCATGCTTAGATGTTATGTGTAAAATATCATAACCTTCACGATATATCCAATCTTGAGTATCAGTTAAGGTCAACATATTCCACATAATTCTTGTTGTCGGGGCAGACACAAGTATCTTAGGTGAATGTATATCAATGTTCCTAATTATGTCCTTTAAGTTATCACCATCTACCTCATGTGCGTTATATCTATCTCGCTCTCTATCTGTCTCGAAAGGTATTACTTTAGGTGGTAAGATTGTACCACTATCTAATAACTCCTGTGCTGGTGTTTGTTCTAATATACCACCCCAGATCTTGCTGTTATTCATACCTCTTTCATAACTTACGTTATTCTTAGAGCGTGAAATACGTGGTGTAGCAGTAAAGAAATACCTTCTAATATTTCTGTTAGATGTAACTTTAACAGACTCAAAGAAAGATTTACCAGTACCATTATGTGCTTCATCAAAATAGATAGTGTCAATATTAACACCACTATCTAATACTCTGTGAAGTGAATGATAGGTAGTAAATATCATTCTATGTCTAACAGTATTGTTGTGCCATACACTCAACTCATGACAATTAGTTGTGCTAAAATGATGAGTTTCTCCAGAATGTACGTGTGCAATGTTAACATAATCGACAACAGATTCAAACTCATCAGATAACTGATTAGCAAGTAATATGCGTGGTGCAACTACAACAATAGTTCTAGTTTCATCACTAGATGATAATCTTCTGAGACAATCTGCTATCATAATGTATGTTTTACCTCCACCAGTAGGTATAACAATTTGACCGTAATCGTGCTGACTCATTGAATGATAAGCACGAGATTGATGGGGTCTAAGTGTGTTTTTCAATAGACTTTTGTCTCAATAATAATAGTATAAACAAAAAAACCCCCAAATGGGGGTTTTAGTGGACACTTACTTGATTGACCCTAGTTCTTTAAGGATCTCTTTCACAAATGCTTCGAGATATAATACTGGAAGAATTACGAGTGAAAGTCCATCACGAGGGTAATCTTTGAGTGATTTAGTTTCAACTTTCGCTTCAACTTTTGGTTGAACCTTAACAGTTTCAGACACGATTGTCTTAGCAACTGTTGTATTTAGTGGTGCAACTTTCGGAGTTGAAGTTACTTTGCGAGTGCGTCTTTTACGAGTTGTTGTTGTCTTCTTTGGTGAAGTTTTAGCAACTGTTGTAGACTTAACAGGCATAAGTTAGTAGCAAATGTATAGGGTGAGCGAAAACAAAACTGAGGGACTTGTGCAATTACTCCAACGTCATGTGATCGCTTCAGAGTCGATCTAGTCGGAAACTCGTTTGTTTTCGCTTTCTTATTATATCAGGAAAATAGGGAAGTCAACCCATTTGTTTCAGAATGTGAAGCAGATTGCTCCACTTCTTTAACTGGCATACTAATTCGCTTCTCTATCAATTCTTTATACTCTTCATGCAATTCGCACCCTAAGTAATACCTACCTAATGATTTTGCAACAGCAGCAGTAGTTCCAGATCCCATAAATGGATCGAGTACAATATCATTTAGTGCCGAACCCGCTTTAATACATGGGATGATTAATTCAGGTGGAAAAGTAGCAAAATGTGATCCCTTATATGGTCTCTTAGTTATACTCCAGACAGAGCGTTTATTCTTTGTTGGATATGATTTTGTAAGACCCGAATGTGGTGCCAATCCTGTTCCTTCATTGTGATATTTGCCGTTGGTTCTATCTCTTGTTCCCCAATCTTTCGCTGGTTCTTTGATACTTTCATTGTCATAATAGTAGTTCTTATTCTTACTTAATAGGAAGATATATTCATGTGATTTAGTACATCTATCCTTCACACTTTCAGGCATTGGATTAGGTTTATGCCATATAATATCTTGTCTTAAATACCATCCATCTGCCCTTAATGCAAATGCTAACATCCAAGGAATACCGATTAAATCTTTCTCCTTATATCCCTCTAATTTGTTACTTCTGCGTGGTGTAGTTCTAGGTAAATCTTGTCTATTAGATGCACAAGTTTGTTTAGGTATGCAACCATCTTTTCGATAATTGTAATAACTATCACCTATATTTAACCATAAAGTTCCATCATCAGTAAGACAATCTCTCACCAATCTAAACACTTTAACCATTTCCTGAATATATTCTTCTGGTGTTTGTTCCTGTCCTATTTGATTATCTTCTCCACCATAATCACGTAATCCGTAATAAGGTGGGGACGTAATACATGTCCTTGCTTTATCAATAAATGCTGGTAATGTTTGTCTACAATCACCATATAATATCATATCTTTCATAATATCACCTCCAGAGAATTAGTTGGGTTAATAACACTATCACATATCCATCTTACTTCCTTAAATGATATTCGTTTACGATATTTACCACTCTTTTGTAATGATTTAAACGAGGTAAGATAGAAGTCATTTGTTGATACTCTATATGATGTAATTGCATCATTAATTAATGGTAAGTGTTCATCCCTTATATGTGGTGAATGTATAGAGAATACGTTTCTATTTGTATTCTTATACTCCACACTTCCAACCTTTACATGTATATTATCACCATCAACTTTGTCAATCCCATTAACAATGTATCTGTATGAATCACGAGGATTAAATGTCATTTCAAATGGTACAATCTTAGGTGTATTTGTATCATCAAGTGAGATAGATTTACCATTAATATATGTTTTAGTGTGGTCAACTTTGTATGGTACAAAGTATGCAACACCAGCAGGATTGTCAGTATCAGAGAATAGTTTCATATCAAACTTATCCCATGCAAATAATCTATCCTTGAATAATCCTTGATTGTAGAATGTTGATGGTATAATTGCAGCAACATAATCACAATTATCAAGACACAGTTGTAGTGCATCAAGGTACATATCTTCATGCTTAAGTAACACATTCAACTTCTTTCTTGATACAACAGTCTTTGCTAAGTAAGGTGGATTAGTGATGCAAACTTTATATCCAGTTGGGAAATCTTTCATTGTATCCCTAACACTAACTAGGAAATGATTAGGTTCTATATCATAACCATCCCAATCACAATCTATGTACTCAAATAGATTACCACCACCTGCAAATGGTTCAAGTACAGGTATATTTTGTGGTACCAATTTCCACCACTCATTGTATGCTTCAGAGATATTAAATGGGTCAGTTGTTGTATAATACTGACCTCTTAATTGTTTAGAATCTATCATCTATCTTTGAAGTCGATCCTAATATAGGGTTCCTTTAGTATCTGTTTCTCTACATGTTGCTAACCATTTTGGTTTTCTTAATCCACCTTTAAGTTCTTTATATGCCATTGCACCTCTTACTATTTTATCTAATCGATCTTCACATTCTCCCCATTTATACTTCTTAATTATATTATAATCAGTGAGTCCATTTTGTCCAGATATATTATTATTAAATGCACAATATACATTGTGTTTTCTAAGTTTATTATCGTCTGCAAGTGCTATTAAATATTCAATAGCAAATACATTATAACCATTTGGATTATCTAATAAAGCAAGATAACCACGCTCTTCGTTATCATCTAACTTACCATTCTTTGACCATGTATTAATAACATTATTCAATTTTATACTCTTGAGTTCTGTCTCCATTGCCCCTTTATCATAAGTAAATTGAGGATATTTAACACCTACATCATCACATAACATTTGTGCCAAACTTTCATAAGTCATCTTTTCTCTTTCTTTCAAGTTCTTAAATGTCTTTTGAGTGTATTCTTTTACATCATCATATTTCTTACTAAGTTCACCTCTTCTTTGCAATCTTCTTATTAATGTTTTAGCATCATCCATATTATATGAAGCACGTTTAGTATATCCAACATCTTCATTAGAGTGAACAATAGCAAACTCATCTAATTCTTTCTCAGTATCAAATACTCCTATCAATACAGGGATCTCTCTTGATATTGATACAATTTTATAATACCTATGATGACCTGCTACTAAAACATATTTGTACCATAATCCATTATGTTCAAATGGTTTTACTTCACGAACTATAATAAAATCTTGCTTATATTTCCAACCATGTTCATCAATAGAGTTTGATACTTCCTTTAAATTAGATATAATTAGTTCCTCAGATCTGCATTGAGTATCTATTTGTCTCTCTAATATTGTTCCTACAAATATATCACTACAAGGAACAATATGACATCCTTTATCTTTCTTTATACCAAAAGGTATTTCACCAAGATGTAACTTCTTAGGATCAAACTTAAAAGTTCTATCATCTTCTTCTAACGTTCTTTTATGATAGTATTCTAATTGTGTGAATAATTGATCTTTCTGAGTATCATTTAAGTTAAATGTATCAGATAAACCTGAAGTATCATTTTCTAAAATATCAGTAATTAGATTCATAATGATTGGATTCGTTCTTGTAATTCTTTATGATTGACAACCCAGATATTACCTGTATTAGGTGAATCATAGGTATCTTTTAAGGTATTATACTCCTCTTCTAAGTCTGTGTCAACTAAACAAATATAATATGACTCTTTAGATCCATTCTTTGTTGCCCACTCAGCAAAATCATACATTTCAACTAATACATTGTCTTGACCTCCACCTTTACCGATACAAATCTTTTGAGTAATGTATCCAGTAATCTTACCACTAACAAGACCATCTATTGACTTAGGACATTGCCTTTTATTTTGACAACTATCTTTGAACTCGATCCTATTATACATCTTACCATCAGCACCAGGTCTCAACTCATTATTACCTAGTTGTTTTACATTAACACCAAATGGTGAGACATATTCATTAATACCTTCAAGAACAAATGCTTCATCACCACTTGATTGTCTATGTGCTTGTTTAGCAATAGTGTGAGCAAGTGTCATAGAGAATACTAAATCACCAGTACACCTCATAAAGATGTCATTGTGTCCAGTATTTAATTCATCACATAAACGATCTAATGCTTTCACATTGATTAGATCTTTAATCAATTCTAAGCGTACATGACCACCTTCATGGTCTATGATACTCTTATAGAGTATGTCTCTAAGTTTTGTATGTGTTTTCTTTTGCCTGACCTCCCTTATAGTAGTAGGATCAAAAGAGAACAGTTGAGGACGTAACTTCATCTAAGTTTGAACTCGATTCTATAATATCTATTATACCATAAAAAAATCCCCCTGTGAAGGGGGACTTAATACACTTTAGTAATTGTCCTCTACCTTAAAATTGTTGAACATACCCTCCTACAACTAGACTCCGTTAAATTATCGTTATCACAATCTATTAGGCACTCAAAGTATTCGTCTATGAGTTGTTCCTGACTATCAGGACTGTGGTCTATACCATGTTTCCAATGTGCCATCTGATTAAAAGATAAGATGTTGTGTTGGGACATTTATACCTCCGTGGATTTGTGTACTTATACCTCATGATTAAGAGGGGTTTTAAAGCATCTTGTTTCCTCGATTGTAGCGTATGCTGACTACTAATATTTATAGAGGGAACTGTTTTGAAATGGTAATTATAAAGACAAATTAAGTTAATTTATCTTACAATTTCCCAATCCTTATCATTTACTGGATCAATCCAGAATCTTATACCATAAGTGATATTACTAAGTAACCATTTGTCCTTTTTATCTACTATGTCCATACGACAATCGTGTTTCATGTGGTGAGCATAATAATGTTCTGCCCACCTAGATTTTGGTTTTAGTCTGACGTATGCACCCATTGTGATTGATCCTCTATTAAAGAACTGATTGCAGAATCTTCACTACCAAGAACATAAGAGACCCACGTCTCTTCGCCTTCTGTAGTTTCTTCATATTCTGTCGAGTAGTTGATGTCATCAAATTTATTGCGGGTCATACCCGAAACCTCCGTTTTGGAATTGGCGTTCGCTCTCCACATCATCACGTAATTTCTTAAGTGATGTCTTAAGTTTGATGATCTCTTTATCCTCATAGAGGAAGGGATCACGTTCACTCGCTTTGAGTGCTTTTTTAATCAGACGTATCTGACCTTTAGAACTGAAGAACTTTCTCATTGTAGCAGATCCATATCTTTACCATGTTTTTGTTGTGCAGGTTTCTCAGTTGGCACAGGGACCACATGCAAATTAGCACTAACTGTCATTCTAGTCTTAGTTCCTTTATGTGGTGAGACTAGATGTAGATAGTGAGCAGGGAACATTATTAAATCACCTTGTTTTATAGGTGGTTCTGTTATTTGTGTGTCTGGTGTACCTAATACTTCATCAATTCCCTGTAATTTAATAGGTGCATGTTCAGTATTATAGAATTTAAACCCACAATCATCACAATCATTTATCTCATAAAAATAAACAAATCCAATGTTAGAATTTGGTGCACAATGGTCATGTGCCTCTTGAAATTCACCTGCATTATACTTATTTGCCCAGAAGTTACGTGGTATGATATTAATATCTTGTTTAGCACCAACTTCAGTAATAAACTGGTCAAATGCAGGTCTCAATACTTCTAGGAAATCCAACCACATAGGGTCATCAGGTAAATGCTTACCCCATGATGTTCTTACCTTACAATTCCAATCTTGAGGAATACTAAAGTTTCCCTCATTACTAAAATGTGATCCTAAAATAGATCTTACTCGTTCTTGTTGTTCTTGCGTAGCACTATAGTGATAATACCACTTAGGACAAAAAACTTGTACTGTCATTGTGTATGCTTGTATAATTCTTTTAAGTGTAGAAGATTAGTTAGATGATCTATCTCTTCCATCTTAGCACAATATTCATCAAAAGGAATATCATTATCCCTAAAGTATTGTTTTTGTAACTGACAAACATACATGATTAACGCATCCTTGACAATTAACTTTTGATCTTTGTTTAATAACTGTGAATACAACCCTATCATCTTCGTAGTGTTTGAGCATACCGTAATATATTATCACGAATTTCCATCATTTCATGGAAACACTTTTGATTATGAGCACATCCACGCAAAGCGGGATCTGCTTTATGAATTGATTCAATACAAATATCGAGTCCTCGGTTCCATTTCTGGTCTTTGGACTCGTTATCTATTATTGATCCTTGGTCTTTACTTGCCATTAGTATTGGGTTGTGTAATCAATTTCAACTCCTTCTAGTGAGGAGTCATCATATTCTATATCGTCATAATTAAGATCCTCTTTAAATGTCTCCATCCACGTCTCGGTATTCATTCGCTGGTTTGGGTTTATTATGTGTTCTTTTGGACTTATCATAATTGGAAACCTCCCAGTTTGTGCGATTTGAACCACGTTGACGTTTATCTCGGAGTGATTTACCTGGTGAAGAATAACCTCGTTCGGAACCACCTCTGCGAAATGTTTTTCCCATTTTAGGACTTAATTGTAAACAACTAATGAATTGGTACAAGTTATATAGTACATTAATCCGTTCCCTCGAACTTTACAATTTCTTGCTCAATTTCAGGATTTGGTGGATCGTACTCATCACTCTCTAATGGAGTAATTTTGGTATCTGTGATTAGTTCAGGTGTAGTATCTTCCAACTGTTCATCACCATAGTGAGACTCGTTGCTGACTTTTAATTCATCAAAGAAAAAACCGACTCCTCGAAGAAAATCTTCTGTCTTCTCGACTACATCAGTCAAGTACGCAGATTGAAATTCTTTCTTGGACTCGGTTCCATCCTCGTCTACACATGTAAGAGTAAAATACGGCATTTTTATGCTCGATTGACTCCTGTATGTTACTAGATTATGTCTTAGTTGTCAAGTCTACTATGGGACAGTTATATCAACGTCACTACCTGTGTATGAATATGTGGTAGTTGTATTGTTAGATGCTTGCCATATCCTAGCATATCCATGACCACCAGCAGTACAGTTTGCTTGACCACCTTTACCAACGCCACCACCAGGATGTCCTTTAGCACCACCACCAGCACCCGACTGTGCTTCACCTCTTGCATTTATCCAGTTACGGACGTAATCATAGTTTATATAACCTGATCCACCTCCTCCACCACCCATAGTGTTAGATTCAGAGTATCCACCAGCACCACCACCATAATATCCTCCTCCACCTGCTCCACCATAGCAGTTTGAGTTAGCAGTTCCACCTTCTAATGCTCTTGCAGAGTATGATGATCCATCTTGTGCATTAGCACCACCTTCAGTACCACTACCTGCTCTACCTCTATATTGTATTTTATACTCGTAAGGTGATGCACCATCTTGACCACATTCTCCTCCACCAGCACCACCCCAGTTTCCTTCTTGGTTACGTGAAGATCCACCTCCACCTCCACCACCTGCCATCATAATGGCATTAGAGTGAGCAACACTTGTTAGGAATAATCCTGTGCCACCGCCACCACCAGATCCATATCTATTATCTCCACCGTCTCTATTTGCAGTACCTCCACCACCATAAGACATTCTTGTACCATTAACTAGACCACCTTCTCCTACTCTTAGTTTCAAAACAGCACCAGAACTTAGTCCAAATAGTTCTCCATAGGCATAACCGCCTCCTCCACCATTTGCTCCATAAGACCAACCACCTCTACATCCTCCAGCACCTCCAGCACCCCAGAGTTGCACCTTATACTGTGTTGGTGCATCACCAGTACCTACTGTTTCATAAGTTGATCCATTATATACCTGTACCTTATTCTCATCAGTATTATACAGCATTGTGCCTGTATCTGGTGAGTTAGGTCTACTTGCGTTTGTGTTATTTGGTAGAACCTGATTGCCGTCTGTGTCTATCTCGCCACTAGCATTAATGTTAGTAGCATTAATGGTTCCAACATTAAGTGTTGACATAAATTATACCCTTAGATTTCTCTAAGAGTATTTATAGTTTATTCTCTTTCTTATCCTCTTCTGCAATCTCCTTTGCTTTCTTATTACTATAGTATGCTATTGCAATAACAGAGAGATACATCAATGTATCATCTAACATTACTAAGAAGAAGATAACAGATCCACCTACAGTCACCCACTCAGGAAGTCTTGAAGTGATAGACTTTATCAATCTTTTTACAAGTTTCTCTCCTCCTCTAAAGTAGTATATAATCAGTGCAGTAACTACAAATTCACTATATGGTATAACAAAGTATAGTGATAAAAATATAAACAAGGGCCAATAATGCCTCTCATCTATCTTATTAATTAACTTTAGATACTTTTTAAATAGTTTTTTCATTCTTGAGAATCGCTGACAACATAGTTAAAATTAATAACCATTCTAAATTCCATATTAGTACATGTAGTACCAGTATGACGTGTACTATGAGGAAATGATACGAATCTATTTTCAACAGATTCTACTTTAGTATCATCCTCAAACTTAGTGTAACCATCACAGGTATTCATGTATAATATACCAGTACGTATCCAAGGATTATCCTTGATGTCAGTTATATCTATGTGCATACCATGTTCTATTATTCTATCTTGTCCTGGCATTAAATTTGCTTTAATACTAAGAAGAGCGATAGGTTGTAATCTTTGAAGGATTGGAAATAACATGTTCACACTATCATCAACAGGTGCATGTCTTTCGTAGAACATATGAATGAATTGCATATTTCTTGCTTTATTCGCTTCATTATCATCTACAATTTTTGACATGTGCCATTGAAAATTATACGCCATCATTTCAGACTTCAATCTTTCAAATTCTTTTTCTGATAAGAATCTATCTATAATCTTCATTTTTGAATAACAGCAACCATAATACCATTCCACCAATCATTCTCATCTTCTGAGATCTCAGTTCTTATTAATCGTTCAAAGACTACCTCCTTATCTTCTAAGAATTTCTTTGTCTTTTCTACAACACCATTAAAATTAGCATCATCAACAACTAAGATGTAACTATTATCTGCCTGTTCATGTAGATGCTCTAAATTAACCAACATACTATCTTCATTGTCAGCATCATAGAAAATGACATTAGGACGTTCTTCTTTATTAAATTGAACTTCAATAACTGGTCTAACTGAAAATCCTACAGAGCAGTCGATATTCATCCACTTCTCTGCATTTTTAACCATCTCATCAACAGGATTCTCTACATGAAATCTGTCGTGCATATTTCTCTGCTTAGGATATACTATGCCTGACTGATAATCATCTATAGCATATGCTTTAACTGATTCATTACCCATAAGAGCAGCAAATAATGTGCTACCCATGTAACAACCAGCATCAACATATACTGTTCCACGTGAGGAACATAGATTGTTTAAAAAATGCCTAATCTTATTTGAACTCAATCCTAATACGTCATATCCTTCTGGATTAAACTTGGATTTACCTTCACTAGCAGCAGCAATAGATTTTATTACTCTATCAACGAGAGGATTCATTTCTCTTTTTTCTTTCTTCAATGCAAATTCTACCACAGTCTCACAATAATTGCAATCCCAACAGTCAAACTTACATGTTTTTATTTTGGTTCGCCAGTTATTTATAGGCGACTCCTTGAGTTTAATATCCTTCATATACTTCTTATACTCAGGATATAATATATCGTTACCTTTCTCCCATCTCTCGATAAGATCCATAGATTCCTTTAAACGCATAGCATCTTCTCTACCGTGCATTTTAAATACATCTATAACATCTAAGAACTCTACCCAATCTTCTTTCCAAGGTGGTAAGTTTGCTTCTTTTAATACATGCGAAGAATCATAAGCATCCCAAGTTGAACATGATATACGACTAATCTCTGAATTAAAATACTGAGGTTGTGATCCTTCTCTTGTACTATTATATTGATAATGCTCTGGCATGATAGGACAACCACCCCAACAGTGTTCATTGACTAGCAATGATAATTTAACTGGTTTCCCTTTCTCTGCACAATATTCCTTTGCAGTTTTAAGTCTATCTAATAATTCCCTATCTCTCATTACATCACGATCTAAGTTGATGTAATCAAATCCTACCTGTGAAAGAGATACAATCTCATTCGCTTTAGATACTTCACGCAAGATTGTATTCTTAATGTATAAATCTGGATACTCTCGTTGTATTTGACCAGTTGAAACCCATGAAGTATGAGGTATGGTTGCTATCCTTACACCATTATCATATAGAAACTTAAAATTTTGAATAAACGTGTCTAGGTTCTTTTGATCGGGTCTAATCCATATATTATTAAATGTAGCGGATAGGGGAATACCTGTCTGCTGCATAATAAAAAGTGAATTTTTTACTACTTGTTGAGCATCATTTGTCGTAGAGAATATCTCACCCATTGCATCTTGCATAAAGGGTGGCATACGAGAGGTAAAATATAAATCGTATATTAAATGGTCGTGTTTTTTAAGAAACGGTATAAACGATTCTTCAATATACTCAGGAGTTAGTTTCGGATTGATCGGTAGACTGAAGACTCTTTTCTGCTTCAAGTCTATCGGTGATATTGTTTTCTGCATAATCAGTTAGCACTCCTGCTGTATCAAACATTGCTGGTGGTCTATTTTCCAACATCTTATCGACCTTTTCTTCTGCTGCACCTTTCAACTTATTTAATGAAGTATTCATAGCAGTAGAATATGTTAATGCTAAATCTGCTATCGCTGCTTGGTCAGCAGGATTCATCATAAGCATACTATCTAAGTTACCTGCCTGTATTCTACCAGTAGTTAGTAAATCCATTGCAGATTGTTTTGCCATCCTAGCAATCCAATACTTATGCTCTTCTTCCCTTTCTATGTCCTTATCAACAATAGTATGCTTCAATTTATCAAGTTCAACTTCACCACCTGTCTTCTCTTTAATAATTTTTAGAAGACCATTAATCTCTTCTTTAGATTGACGCATCTTATTCCTCCATACTTGAACATCAAGTTGAAGTATTTCTATTTCATAAGTCTTATCTTGTTTATAAAATTCATTCTCTTCTTGCTCTCTCTCATACTCACATCTCTTAATGTCATTCACAGTACGTTTATATTGAATAGTAACTTTCTGTAGTGCATTAAGACGTGTTTGTATCTCCATGATCGCTTGACGCATTTGTCGCCAAGGAGTCACTTGTGAGTTTACAACGAAAAATTTATTTTGAAATTCTGTTTGACCAAAAAATTGTGAATCAGACCATTGAATCAATTCTTTGTCAAATAATGATAACCCATCCCAAGGATCAATCTTATCAAGATCCGTTAGTGTCTGGTTAACAAATGATATTGCTTGAGGATCAGAACTGGGTCCCGTACTTGGGTTCTTGTCCTTCCTTTCTAATGATGACTCCTGACTCATTTTCAATACACCTTCCGTAATCTAAACATTGTTGTTTGGTTAATTCAATACCGAAGTAGTCTTCTAAGAAAACATTAATGTCGGCAACATTAGCGGATGATTTTAGTTTGGAAATAATTTTTTGTTCTTGAATTGCAAGATCATAAAGTTTAGTTTTCCAGTCTTCCTGTGCTTTGACCACTTTAGCAGCAAAATCTGCTGTTGTCAATCCTCTTATCTCTGCTAACTTATCTATAAGTTTAACAGATGTGGAATTGTCAGCGATATATGCTTTTGCCTCAGTAAGTTGGTCATCCCAAGTAGCGTCCTCTAACGTACTATATTTAGTACGCAATACATTATATTTCTTCTCAAAAACTTCTTGTATCTTTAGAGTAATTACCGCCTCCATGAAAGGTTTTACATGAGTAGAAACAATATTACTATCTACAGGTTCCTTTTCTTTAATCTGGATGCTAATACCATCATCATCTTCAATAGGTTCTGCATTGTAAGATGATTTTTGTGATCTTACTTCACCCCATAGGTTCTTACCATAAGTACCTTGTTGATTACTAAATCGTAAAAAGTTTATATCCTGTGGTATAGCATCAAAGAACTCATCAGCAAGTTCAAAATATTCTAACCCAAGGTTGCCACCTATTAATGTACCCCATTGTGCTACAAGAGGAAACTTTTCTTGGTCAGTTACGATTATGTCAGGTTTAGTTGCCATTAGAAGTTAGGAATAGATGTACCGTAATCACGTAATATAGTACCACCATCATTTATAGTAGATATTGCACTGGCAGATGAACAGTGAGCAGAACTCATACCATCATGTCCTTGAGGTTGTGACGTACCACCAAGATTAGTTATACCATCATTTGCATAATTACACTTAAAGGTATTATTATTCTGGGAACCATTATAGTTGCCTAACATATATCCCTTTCTCATACCTGTCATAAAGTTTTCTTCACCCATAGGACCAAAGTTTAGACCACGCATCTGAATACCAGTAGTATCATCACACTTTTGATTACCATTCTGTGCATTATTACCAGTACCAACGTACATATGTCCTAACATAGTGGCGAGAATCTTTTTCCAACCATTACCACCAGGACCATGATTCCATGATGTCCATGATTCATTTGCCCATCTAAATCCTTGACGAGTATTATCTCTCTTGTTCCATCCCATCAATCTACCATTACCACCCCATGTTGGGTCAACACCACCATCATCTTGGTTTGGTGGGAACCCTGTAGTCCTCATGGTCTCAGTCTTAAGATTCATAGCGTCAGTTCTTGCGTTACCACCACCAACTAGATATGAATATCCACCACCAAATTCATGGTCTTGGAATGATCCCATAGATGCTCTACCTACAGTCATATCCCATGAGTTTTGATGTGCAATACCTGCTTCATTGACCATACTAAATCCACTGGTATAACTAGAGTTTCCTCTATATGTGTTCTCCATTGAGTGAAACCAGTGCTTTTGATCTGAGAATGATCCTGCCATGTAAGCACCAGATCTATCCAAAGTATTACCTAAGTTAGTACATGTATCTGTAGAATGAAGACATCTATTAACATTATTCCAAGGTGATGAATTCTTATATCCTCCTCCTACATATCCATGTGTCCAAACTCTTGCCATTGACCATTCGGTATCTGTACCGTCTAATGACCAATAAGCATCAGTACCATCAGATTTTAATACTGCATTAACAGAATAGTTATCACTATATCTGTTAGTAGATTGATCTGGTGTACCTCCACCAGAACCAGCAATAGGTCCCCACTCTAATACGTTTGTAGAAGTATTTTTAGAGTAACCTTCAAAGGTTTGGTCTGTACTATTGTACCTGAACATACCCTCTACAGGAGATCCAGGTCTTTGTGCTACTGTACCTTTCGGTGTTATCATAGCATCCGTAGTAGCAAAATCTACTGTAGTCCTTGGTGTTGTAGTACCAATACCGACTCTATTATTTGCTGAATCTACGTAGAATGTACCAGCGTCGAAGTTAAAGTTTCCATTGGATGCCAACTGAAATTCAGCAGTGCCACCTCCACCACTTAATGATACAATTTTATCTACATTTAACTGTGACATGTCGTAATTCTATCCTTCCTTCTATTTATCAGATATTGAATGTTCCTTTGTAATAATCATATATTTGTGTTCTCTCTGCCTGTGTAATGTGTCTGTTGTAATGAATTACACCAGCAATATCACCTGCATTTTGAGATGTGTCATGAGGATCTCGGTTACCTCTACCCCATGCACCTATATGATAAGCACCTCTATTATATCTAGTATTACTACTATTCATAGTTGCTCTAGCACTTGTTTCATCTTTAAAGAAGCATTGATAGTTAGGTGAGTAAGTTCCAGATTCATATGAAGACATTCTCCATGTGTACATATTAAACTTACTATCCCAATCACTAAACTGATTTATATCATAACCAGTATCATTGAATCCTGTAGCATTGTTATCATACATACCAAGGTTTTTAGTACCTGACTGCACAATAATATGATGGTCAGCGTCTCGTGATCTCAATGGTGTTCTCCATTGGTCATCAGTAGTTCTCCACTTCATGAAGAAAATCCAAGTACAATGAGGATAATAGGGAGTATCAGTAAAAGTTCCAGTATCACACTTAGCATTACCATTACCATTCTCAGAGAAATCGAGAAAGTAAACAGTCTTACCACTAATACTTTCACTTGTTATTCTATCTGATGGTATAGCAGCATGATAACCATTACCACTTATATCATAGAGATAGTTTGCATCCTGATCACTTGCATTTTGTTTCATGGATGCTGGATTTTGACAATCCCACCATAATACCAATCCCTTTCTAGGAATATCAGGACCAGAAGATCCACCAGTAGTAGTACCTCCTTCAGGTGTCATCAAGTTTAACCACTGACTACCATCCCAACCTTCAACTGTACCTTCAGTAGTATTAAATCTAATAGTACCAGCATCAGGACTAGCAGGTCTTTCTGCTGTAGTACCAGAAGGTAAAACTAAACCAGAATCTTTATCTATAGCAAGACCACCCAATATATTCATATGGGCAGTTGGTCCCATTTGGATCTCAAAATTATGATCCGAATTGGCAACTAATTTTTCTGTTCTAATTGTGCTCATCTTACAAATAAATAACCTGGATTACCTTGATTGCTACTAAAGGCAGCAGCACTACCATAGATACCATTAGATGTACTACCTGTATATCCAAATAATACTCTATTGTTACCATAACGAGAGGTTTGCAAATTTGAAGGGTTTGAATGATAGTCCCAAACCTTGTAACTATTATTATATAATCTTATATGACCCCAACCACCAGGTTTTTCCCAGTTGAAAGGATATACATGTGATACACTGAAGACTCCTTCATCTCTATCACCCTGACGACCATCCCCACCAGTATTTAACGAACACCAGTATTGACATCCACCACGGTATCTAATAAATGAAGCATACCTCCAATCAGTTGTAGTACCACCATTGTATGTATCATATACACCGCCTGGTGGTTGTGCTCCATTTCTTGCAATTCTTATATTAAATATTTCTTCTCCACCATTCATATGACTCATTAAGTCTTTAACAAAAAGATCATCATGTTTTCTTGTGCTACTGCTACTATATCCAGAACCAGAGAAAGGAACATAGTTAGTATTCACTCCATCAACTGTAGCGTTATATAAGTTTGATGATTCAAAAGTATCATAATGATTAGTTCCTGAAGAACCAATAGCATTAATTAAAACCCATCCACCATCATAGTTATCATTATCAACGTAACAATACCTTGGTTCATCATATCCTATAGGTTTAATCCAATAATATCCAGACGCAGCACCTGATTGCTTTATCTTTCTTCCACTACTAGCAGGGGAAGCATACGTTCCTACTCCACTACCAGCAGAAGCACCTATGTTTATCCAGTCTTTTCCAGTGTGTATTTCAAAGCTATTAGTAGATGTATTAAATCTAAAATAACCTGCTTGAGGACTGACAGGTCTTTCTGCTGTAGTACCAGAAGGAAGTTTATTACCTCCCGTATGATTGAATTTTAAATTACCATCAATCTGTAAAGTATGTCCTGTACTCAGATTTATCTGATCTACAGTAGATGCTATACCACTTAATGCACCAACGTTTAATTGACTCATTTTCTACACCTTATCAAATGTTAGAGGGTACATAGCCCAACCGCCTCTAGTACCAATTTGAGGATATGCTAGAGCAGAACCATTAATATCGATCATTTCTAACATATACCAACGGTATCCATAAGCATTAGTAAAGTTTTGGGTTCTTTGTCCACCCTCACTACCAGAACCTTGTCCACCGAAATGAAGTCTACCTAAATGATTCCAATACTGTGCTGTATCAGTAAAATTAGTCCTATCAACATCTAAATTGGTTCCATACACATCAACATTACCAATAGCGTTACCATGTTTATACCATCTAACTCTATTTAATACCTTACCATAATCATATTCACTTACTTTAATTGCATAATACTGGGGCCAAGCAACATTACCAGGACTACTATGTCCTGTATGAAATGCAAAATCTTGAGAACTTGTTGATGAAACATACTCTAAAGGATGACGAGTACTAGGTGTTGCACCTCTTGTTTCATCACCACTTTGACCATCATTATATCTTATTCCTTCATATAAAGTTGGCATTCCAGTAAAGGTGTAATTGCTATGATTAGTATCATCTGCACCTTCTCCTACTGTAAATCCTTTTCCAACTCCGAAATTACCTAAAAGACCTGACGCATTAGATGATCCACCTGTTAGTTTCCAATCACCAGCAGAATATGCTTCAAGTGATTTAGTTCTAACATTAAATTTTAGACCACCAGTCTCACGTAGTCTACTCTCCATTTGTTTGTTAGTACCTGGACAAAATGGACTTGCTGTAGCAGATTTTTCTAATTGTATTCCATCCCACCATATTGTTCTACCATTACCACCACTATTAGGTCCATCAACTCTTAATTGAACTGCTGTAGCAGCAGTTGTAAATGTTCTTGTAAATGAAAATCTTTGCCATGAAGTTGTTATGCTTATAGCAGTAGAAGGTGCAGTATTATATCCACCAGCAGCATTTGTTTCAAATATAAACATTTCACCAGTTGTTGCTTGATCTGCCTTAGCATATACACTGAATGTCCATGTATCACCTTGCTTTGCATCAGCAATATTCCATGATGTATTATTATATGTGTTAGTATAAGGATCAGTAGTACCACTCATATACATTTTCAAAGGAACACCACCAACAGGCGAATCTGTTACTGAAGTATCTCTACTAAGATCACATCTAATACCACTTGTCCATCCAAAACCAGCAGTACCTGTCTGTGCAAGTACATCAGGATTAGGACTATAAATGTCTAAAGGGTAAAATTTATGGGCAAAATAATTATCTGCTTCCGATAAAGGTATAGGATGATGATCCTGTGCGATTACTCGGAAGTCTGCTTGTGTTGATAACGTCGATTCTTTCGTCAAGGTTACCTTGAAGTTTGGCGATATACCTTGTAAATTTGCAGCGTTTAACTCAGCACTCATTATCTAACACTCCACGCTCCACCTGATTCTACCGTGACAGTGAAACCTGAGTTAATTGTTATCGGTCCTGCACTCATTCCGTTGGCAAATTCTGCACCAGCAGTAGGTCCAACAGTTATATTTTCAGCAATAGCATTAGGATTAGTTCTAATAACACTATCAGTTCCTAATGAAGGTCCACCACCAGATATGGGTGCCCAACCAGCACTACCAGTACCATCATCTGCCTTGTATATTTCAGCAGCATCTAATGTAGAGTTGAAACGTAACGTTCCTACACTAACACCAGTTGGTCTTTGAGCAGTAGTACCCGAAGGAACCCTCAATACACTATTAGTATTAAGAAAACTCAGGGTTGAGATTATTGCGTTTGTTGATGTGGAAATCTGATTTCCACTAATTCTTGATATTGCCATAGCACTCTATAATCCTCCGTACTATTTAGATAGGTAGTTCTAAGATATGAACTGTATCTGAAGCTAAAGGTGCATCTCCAGATGAGAACACAACGTTAGCACCATTAGCATCAACTGTATAGTTAGTACCTGCTATCTGAGCAACACCATTAAGGAATACTAAGAGTGAATCATCAGAGTGTTTGATGCCACCACTATAGGTAGTAACAGCAAATGTTAATGTAGTACCATCACCTGTATATGTTTTAGTGATGTACTTATCAGAAGAAACACCACCTCGACCAGTTACAACTAAATCACCGTCAATTCTTACTGAACCATTAACTCTGAGTCTATAAGTTGAATCTGGTGCTTCACCAAGACCTAAATGTCCTGTACCATCAGTTGCAACATTAATATTACCAGTATCAGTTAAACCAAACTCCTTCCAGACTCCACCATAATAGATCCATCCAAGAGAATTACCTGGTTGCCAGTTAATATTATATACTAAGTCTCCATCAGCAGGTGTATCATATCCTGTGATATTAGAGAAATCTGGTAATCCACTTGCATTTGCTGGTGCAAGTAATGTTTGCTTAATTACTGTACCATCTTGGTTGTAATAGGAGATTTTTCTGGAAGAAATATTATTTGTAAATGTTGTTTGTGCTTGGAACGTTACAGGACCAGCAAAGATTGATTCTAACTGGTTTGATGCTCCACCAATAACAGTTATCTTATCAGTAAGAACCAATTCAGAGAATGTTTCAATAGTTGTGTTCTCTTCACCAACAACGTTCAACTGTGCAATATCTTCAGAAGTTATCTGACCTGTGACTGGGTTGATAACTTGGTTACCAATGAATAGGTCTCCATTTGAGTTCAGTCCTGAGTAGAAAGCAACACCTGCTTCTTCTTTAATAGACTGAGAGAATCTAACTTGGTTCTGTGTAAGAGTCTCAACCTGTGTTTGAGGGAACGCTGTACTGTAGTTACCTGGACCAAAACCAAGGTATTCAAACGTATGGTTTCCTGATCTTAGAATTGAGTGTCGTCTAAACTCAACGTTGATCGGTGCTACCGTACCATCATTGTTCTCTCGAATATTAATCTTTCTGACTTCCTCATCACCTGCTCTTGCAGTTAATTCAATATTAGATAGTCTACTGTTAACAGAGTCATAGTTAGGTGTAGTACCTGGTTGAGTCCAACCATTATCTCCTAACATAAACTGAACACATTCCTTAGTAATAGAAAGTTTTGGATCCTTATTAGGAGTTGGTGTTGCACCATCAGTTGAATTAACCAATCCAATAATTTCATTGTCTGCAACTGACTGAGCAGCAACAGGATCTGCTTTAGGATTATCTCTGTCAAATGTAGGATATACTTCGTTAACATTCTGAGAGAACTTCCTATCATTGAAGTTAGATGTGCTTGGTGTAATAGATCCACAAAGAAGTGTTATGTAATAGATACCATCAGTTGTACCTCTTACAAACTCTTGTACTACCTCAATATCATAGATGTAGAAACACTTAGCTAATGAATATGATGTAGTATCACTATTCAATGGTTGCATTACATAACCAGAGATAGGATCTCTTGGTAATGGGTTAGTCTTATCCTTATCAATTACATATCTTACACGGTAAGTTCTATCTGCCAAGTCTCTTGGGTCAGGTATTCTCTTAAGGAATGTAGTTGGTGTAAAGTTTACAGTATTGTAAGTAGTATTAGTAGAAAGTGTAGTATAAATTGCGTTATTTACTGCTGATACAGATAGATACCAACCACCGACAGTATCCGCTTGTCCACTAATAGTATAAGTTGAACTATCATATTGTAATGGTGATCCAGCAGTTCCAGCATCTTTACCAGATACACTAGGACCATAAGGTGATATACTTGCAGATTGAACTGATGCTTCAGTTGCACCTTGAGCAACAAGTAAACAGTTAATCCTATCTGCTACTGCACTATTTCCAGTACCATCTTGTCTTGCACCGATTGTGTAACCCTGAACTCTTGTTGTTGGTGGTGATGCTTCTACAGTATAACCATAGAGATACAATCTAGTACCAGGAGTTCCACCTTGTCCAGCAAGTGATGCGTTAATTACTTTTGATCTTTGAATATCAATGTTAACCCAGTTAACAGATGTCTCTTCACCAAATATCACGTTCCCGTTAACTACACCCGTATTCGTTGCAGTTAGTGTAATAACTCTTGTATTTGTATTAACTGATCCTACAGTTGCACCAGTTGCAACATTAGTTCCTGTAATAGTCATACCCTGTATGACACCATTAACACTACCATCATTTGCTAATGTGACTGTGCTTGCTCCGTTAGCACCAGTAGCAGTTGTAGAAATAACGTTTAAAGCTTTAGGTGGTATAACATGAGTTAGTGCACCTGCCTTATCTTTAGAGAATGCTTTTGCTTTAAATCCAGCAGATCTTAATGCGATACTACCGAAGTTAGAGTTAGAGTTGGTGATTGACATGTCAGCACCAGCAAGTGCTGTAAAGTGTCCTTGGAATCCAACAGCGAACACAGAAACTGCCTGAATGAATGCGTCATTAGATGCTAATATATGTCTATGACCCCATCCCTTTCTATACTCAGCAAATCCATCTAAGTGTGCACCATCTCCAGATGTTGCTACATCATAGTTTCCAGTTGATGAGTTATATCTAACAAATGCTCTGTCATCTTTCTGTAGTGATAGTCCAGTAAACTGAGCAACAACCATTGATTTGAAACCAGTTGCCTTACTACCATCAGCGTGCATACCATTCATACCCCACACACTTCTTAGTGATAGGTTGAAGGCATAAGGTGATGCAGAGTCAACTGTATCAATCTCTGTCTTAACTGTTATGTTTGATCCAACAGCATTACCAGTTGGTTCACCTTGCATTTGATATGTAAATACGTTTCCAGATGCAGATGTTACAGTAAACGATCCATTATATAACGCTGCGTCAGGTTCTGACTGTGGTCCAGTTGACCCAGTAACACCAGATACGTTAATATTAACACCCACAGAGAATCCATGTTCTCTTGGATTATCAAACTCATCAACAGTAACTGCTGTTGCGGTTTGACCATTTCTTGTAATTTGTAATACTCTATATTCATCACTAATAGGTCCAACAATTCGATTTTCTTCAACCCTTGCCTGTATTTGGTCAGTTGAAGGATCACCAGATGTATCAGGAATTGTAGCAAATGCTTTAGATACTTTCTGATAGTATATTTCTAAGTCTGTTCTTTCTAGTATGTTTGGTACAGCAGAGTAGTCTGCGTTAGGTACAGTACCAGCAGAAATAAGTGATGATAAGGGATTTAGACCGTCTGCAAACTCAAAGCAGGTTAATCTATGGTGGGAAAATTTTGGTGCTAGAGTGTTAACTGAATCGGGTTTGAAATAGACCCCCTCCTCTGCTCCATCAAAGAATGAGAACTGCCAGAAGTATGTACCACCAGTTACTTTAAAGATTGCTGTTCTAGGTGGAACTTGTGCTTCTGTGTTAATACCTTGTGCTGGTAAAGTTGTAGGATATGGAACGTATTTTGGAATTATTTTAGTTCTTCTAAGGTCTGTACCAACAACAGAACAACCTCTAGGTACAATAATACCACCTTCTGCTGAATTATATTTGTATAGTACATTGTTAGGAGAAGTTAAATCAAGGTTAGAGTTAGAATCAATAGGTGCAACGTTTGTATATAAAACATCACCTGGTCTATTGTCTACGACATACTCAGCAGGATAGAGCATGATACTAAAAGCATCAAACTCGTCATTACTTAATCCAACTCTATATGAAAATCTTGCTACTTCTAAGAATGCACGTTGCAATGATTTAAAAGGTCGCAACGCAGAGTTGCCTCGGTTGTCTATAGCATCCGAAGCGTCGAAATCGTCAGGGTTGACGTAGATAATACGTCCAGTTCTGGACGTAATAATATTCTTGAGTCTGGTTAGCGACATTTTTTATCTACTTTCTAGTTATTTATTTGGTCAATTAACCACCAGATCCACTTGCTCCTTGGTTAGCAGCAGAGGTTAGGTAAGTTCTTGTAGTGAAACCTGTTGAGGCATCTTCAAATCCAACTAGAACAAATGAACAGTCAGCATCATTATTTTCCACGATTAATCGTTCACCAGGACCGATTACTAATGACTTAATTTCTTCAGTAGTATTTGCATTTATTGCATTATCTTTGCGTACTAATTCTTGTGTTTCATACGCAGTTTCAGCAATAGCAATAGCACTGATAGTACATTCAGTTCTTGTACCACTTGCTAATTTAGGTACATCTAGGAATGTATTACTGGTTGTGAAATCAGCAGATCCAACTCCTTTAACTACATAACATGCAGTTCCAGTGTAATCACGAACGTATCCGTAAGGACCAACAGTCTCAGAAGATAATGTATAAGTTACACCACCAAATAAGAATGTAGAGGAACCAGCAGTTACAGTACCTTCTTTATCATAGATGTAAAGTTGACTATAGGTGAAACTATCTGATGTAGTAAGATAACGATCAGATCCACCATAGTTGGCGTTAGCAGCAGTACCAGTGCCACCATCATAAATGTATAAATTACCACTTAGGTTAGAATCCTGAGTGAAATCATACTGTGAATATGCACCAGCAGATCCAGCAGTACCATTAGTAGTTTTACCAGTGGTATACTCTGTACCATTATCTCCTGAAGCAGAGAAATCTAAGTCAGGACCATATTCTCCGTCAACAGTAGTAGAAAGTTTAAAATCTCTACCACTCATAGTTCCGTCAGATGTATCAAAACGATATGTCCTATCAGTAAGTATAGTTAAATCAACTCCGAGATACATTCGCTCTGTACCTCCAGATTCTTTCAGAGTAAATTCTGCGTTTGCAGTTCCAACACCACCACTTGAAATAGTACCAGATGCACCACCAGTTGATGCTACACTATCACCAGCAGCAAATGTTGCACCAGATCCATTAACTGTAATAGGACCAATGTGAACAATAGTATTACCTGATCCAGCAGCAACAGCATAAATTAATGCTGTTGTATTGTTAGGTGCTGTTCCTGTAGAGAATGTTTCACCTACAGCAAATGTACCTGATGTAGATTCAACAGTTACAGGTATTATAGTCCTTGCAAATACATCTACCTCAGTAAATGCAGGAATATAGAATGATTCAAACTTAAATGTACCTTCACCATCACTTGTAGTAATAGTAGCACCTGGTGTCAATCCAGCAGATGACGGAAGAGGTGTGTTAAGAGTATATCTGTAATTAGTAACTATATCTCCTGTATGCAACTTATAAGTTGAAGCACCTAGAGTTAGTTTTTGATCGTAATTTTTGAGGGCAACGTCAAAACTTGTATTACTACCACCTTGGGCAGTAACATTTAGCACCGTACTAGCCGAGGCATCAATAGGTGCTTTGTAGAGCAGAGTATTCGTTGCTGCTCCAGGTTTTGCTTTTGCCAGTATGCCTTGTTTAGCCATTGTTTATTAGAATCCAGCGTAAAAGAATTGTTGTTGTCTGGTTTGACCAGTCAAGTTGTTAGCACCGATACCAGCACCGAATGTAACATCATCAAGGGTAACGTTCTCTGTAGATAACAGAGTAGCGTTAGCGTCAGGGAACTTAATTGTTCTAGGACCTGTGATACCCTCAGCAGATAGTATAACTTGTCCCTCAGTATTTCCTGTGAACTTAATTATAGGTGAAACAAGTGATTTGTTAGTTAAATCTTGCGTAGCAAGTTCAGTAACTAATACGTTGATAGCACCAGAGTTATTTAGGACATTAGTAGCAGGGAACCCAACGTTTTCATTCGATTGTGTATTCTGATTAGCAGTCGTAAAAGTAATCTTCTTAGTAACATCCGTAGAATCACCAAGAGTCAATGCTTTAATAGTTTTGTTAGCTAATATCTGTGTAGCGTCTTCACCAACTAAAGTTATATTTTGATCAGGAACTGTAATAGTTCTGTTTGCCGTTAGATTAGCAGTATTAAATTGTGACCAGTTAGTAGCAGTCTCTGCGTCCTTTGCTAATTTTAAATTAACAAAAGTCTTAGACAATGCAATCTGTTCTGCCTTTGTATCTAATAGTGTGGATGCAGTAGCAGTTGGTTCAGAAGTAGTTGTAACTGTACCAGCATCAGGCAAGAAGTAAGAACGTCTTGTACCAGAGGTTATTGCCCAGTTAATTTGAAAAATTGCTTCTTCAGTGCCATCAACAAGAACTAGATTATCCTCATCAATAAGAATAGTTTTATTAGTTAGAGTTTGTTGTGTGTCAGCACCAACTAAAGTTGTACCATTACCAGAAGTAATAGCAGGTAGTGTCATGATTCTGGTATTAGTACCAGTACCAACATTACTTACTTCAAATCGTGCTTTTGGACCTTGAGCATCTTCTAAAACAAATGATCCATCATCTATTAAGAACTGACCTGTTACTTTAACAGCACCAGTACCTTTAGGTGATAGAACAATATCAGTATTAGAAACAACATCATCAACAGCAGTAATATACAATGATGTACTTGTACCACTATTAGTAATACGACTCATATACAAACCACCATCACCAAATGCTATTCCTATTTGGTCATATGCTGTTTGATATAGTCCACTATCCCTATCTAAATCAAAGGCTAGTCCAGGAGACGCTTTGGTTCCCTGAGCTAGACCTTTAAATAACTGATTTACTTTTGCTTTTCTATTCGGTATTAGAGGATCAGATACGACAACTGGAAGAATTGCTTCTCCTGATAAGTTGGAGTCTGAGATTGTCTCTAACTGTGAAATCTTTTTAGTTGCCACTTCAATTAATCACACTTTTGGTTACACGTCTATTTATAATGCTTCTTCGCTATTATTACCAAGTACCATATTGTATAAATCTACTGCTTCTTCTAAGCATATAGTATGGTACTTAATCTGATCTTCAATCTCTGTAAGTAATGCTTCATGAGCAGAACCTGCACCATCTTGTAAATACTCTGCCAATACTTCTGACAAAATAATCTTTCTATTGTCTCCCACTCTTGTTGGGAAATCAATTACGTTGCTCATCTTTGTCCTCCCTAATGTCTTGGTGTAATTTTTCTATTGCTTTACGCACTTCTGGAGTTTCATCCCATTCCCAAGTCGATTCACGACCTTTCTTATCAACTGTAGTAAAAGATTTTTTGGTCATTTTAGAAAATTAGTATTTAAGAGGATACGATTACGAGTCTTGCAAGGAGAATGTCCAGTATGTACCAAATCACCATCAAAAAATATAAGTCTATTCTTCTTTGGTTCAATAGTCTCCTTAATTGTAAGGGGACCATCTCTATTGGTCTCATTATATATGATAGTCTCTCCATCACTATCATTCATGTAAAGAATGAAAGTATGATGAGGAAAATTTTGATCTGTATGGGGAGTATGAAGTACGTTTTGTGGTGCTCTAACTGTCATATCTAATCTGGATCTCATTAATGAACCTTTCATAAGGTTAAATTGAGTTTCGATTTTCATTATGGCAGGTAACCATACGTCTCCTTCAGTATCTTGGAAAGTGATACCTGCTTTGGCATCAAATATTAGATGGGAAAACCCAAATTTCCATCCCTCATCATAATCACCAGGCGTAGGAATTGAAACATTATGATGATACTTCCAAGGAAGACCAGGACCATCTACTGCTTCCAGCAAATAGTCAATATAATAATCATCTAGGAAGTTGTCATGTATTTCAACCATTTCTTTTTAAATGCTTGTAGACGTTTCTTGGCTTGCCGAAGTTGCTGAGGTTTTAAGTGCCTCTTCTGCTCCTTCTTGCTGTGATGTTGCCAATTTGGAATGGTCATTGGTAATGAATTCCTTACGAAACTCCTCGACTTGATTTAAAACTTCATCATCTACAGGGGGACCACTTTGAATCACAGGTGTTAGCAAAGCAGTTGCACCATCTTTACGTCTAATTCTCCATACTGTCCGATTACGTTCAGTCATTGTTAAAAGGAAGGGTAGGTTCGCTACTGCTTCCTCTTCTGAAATATCCTGAATATCGGTCATGTATTTGCAAAGCAATAGGTTACTTGGTCGGAGTCAACAAGTTCAGAAATAGTAGCGACAGTCTCTGAGAAACCCTCAGATCCTTCGTTATCCCACTTCCATTCAACGACTTCCTCATAACCCTCTTCATCAACGAGCTTTATAGATCGTTTAGAGAGATTAATAAAGATGTGTTCCACGGTATCAGACATATGAAATCCTTACCCTAATATCATACAGTATATATGGTTGGGTGTCAAGTCTATGTGACAGACCCTGAACTGCCTAGTGCATCGTAGGTATATGTTCCACTAATCTCATACTTATCAGGAATAATCGATTTATATGCTGACTTCTCATTGGTAAGAGAAATATAATAGTCTTTTATATTACTTGGATTAATAATGGTTTGATAACCACCATTTACTACAGTTCTCATACCAGTTACAGTCTTAACACTTGCTTGCTTCTCTGTATTAATTAATTGTAATAGATGAGGTGTTGCTATTTCCACAGAACTTTCCGCATTAAAGGTTAGTTCCGCACCACTTCTTGTCTGTTGTTGATAAGAGTTCTCATATAATGATCCAGTAATCTTAGTAGAGGTAGATTTAATTCTATACTCTGAACTATGAACTTCATAGGCAGCACCCACTACATTCATATCAACATCAGATCCAAATCTGAGAGTATGCTTCTGTGTACTCTTAGTATCCTTATCATATCCTTCAGCACTTAAGAAGAATCCACCACCAACTTCTAAGTGACAATTACCAGTCACTTTCAGGTAGTAATCTCCATCAATGGTACGAGCATAATCACCACTCACAAGCTTACAATCATCACCATGTACCTCTTGTGTTAACACACCTGCCCAACTTATATGGTCTGCAACTATTGAACCTGTATCTCCTTTATTATTAGTCTGGGTCTTTCTATAGTCTTCAACTGCTGCGTTGACTTCTGCTTCAGTAGCGTTTGGATTAGATATTCTAAAGGAGTCTCTTGCTTTCTTTTCTGCATAATGAGAGTTATTATATAAGAATGATGTATGAGTAGTACCGTTTGATTTCTTAATTACTTCACCTTGACGACCAGGAGTTCCAAGTTGTACTTCATAAGATCCACTAACATTATTCTTAGCAGTAGTTAGATATGGATCTGCATCGTCAAAGATAGTACTGAATATATCTTTTGTTTTAAGAGTGTTACTTAAACCTAATAATGGATACCAACCCATTGCCTTAGAAGCATTAGGTGTTCTCTTACAAGCATTAACATCGAATGTAGCAATCAGTTCTATCATACCACTGATATTAACTACATCATATGATACAGCATCTTGTAAATGGAATATACCTGTTGATTTCTCCCAAGCATCAATAATCTTAGTTGCTTCTCCTATCCCACTAACAGTAGTATTAATGGATTTGGTTAGATCTCCAATATCTTTAACAATCTTAGCAACATCTTTAACTATATCATTAGTAATAGTATTAACAGATCTTGTTACCATAGTAGGTTTATCAATAACACCTGTAAGATAGGTATCAAGAACATCTGTAACTGTCTTTAATGGTGTAGCAGTATAAGTAGAAATTTGAGCATCCTGAGTACATAAAGTACTTAAGATCTTAGTAATTGCAATCTGTACTGTAGAAAGTACAGCATAAGGTTCACCAGTTGATTGAAGGAGTACGTTAGTAAGTTTTAGATCTTCTGTTAAATTAATCAATGACTGACGCATTGCACTTATGACCTGTGCAAACAAAGATCCTAAGTAATTCTCAATACGTACTGTTAAATCAGCCTTAGTAATCAACTTACCACTAACAAGATCAAGATAATCACCACCCTCTGCCTTAATTAAATTAGAGGAAGTGTTAGCAAGATCTTCAATTAAATATGAAAGTTTATATTCTAAAGTCTTCCAAGGACCACCAACACCATTAGCAGCAGGTATTGGTTTTGCTGGATCTAAAGGTTTAATTGGATTTGCAGAACTACCTACTAATCCTTTATGTGATCCAATATTCTTAGGTGATCCACTACCACCTAATTGTGTAGTACTCTGACCTGGGAAAGCAACAATATTACTTTCTCCTTGCCTTAATGGTTGTATTGGTGATATTGTATTCTTCTCTGCGGGATGTATAGCAGAAGTATTAGGTGCTACACCCGCTTCTATTTTTTGATCAGTGAATGAAAAATCTCTTTCAGTTCTTGATTCTGATGATTTCTTTACACGCATAACACCAATAACTACTGGCATCTGTGCGACTTCTCCATCCATAAAGAAACCCATAACGATAGCACCAGGTTGTAATTGTCCTGATGATTCTCCTTGTCCATCGTTACCTGCTTGAGATGTATGTTGTAATACTGTAGCCCAAGGTAAATTCTCTGATGGAAGGTCTGCTACAGTTCCACCTCTAAAATTAGTATAATATCCAACTACTCGAACCTTAACCCTACCTAGTTCCATAGGGTCTTCATTATCTTCGACCTCACCAACCCACCAGAAAAAACCATCTTTTCCGATAAAATTAATTTGATCTGTTTCTTCTAAGAACAGATTATCTAATGACATAACTCTGCAGGTTTTTAGTTATTTATCCCTGCATAGGACTTCCTGTTCTCCATCTGGATTGTACGGAGTAACCTTGCCAATCAAGGATCTCGTTTTGATATTGCTGACGTTTATGAAGGAGAACAATTCTCTTTGCCTCCGTCATAGCATTTGAATAAAAAATTACAGGTTGTTCGTCATTATGGGTGTGTCCATTTAAGGATGAATCTCCACTCATGATCGTAAATGCCTTGTGTAGATAGAATCAGACCGAACTAATAGTTCAGTAAAATATTCCATTTTTCTTGGATGAACGGTAGACGGACTTTCTGCTATGGCTTGTTTAATAGCGATCATTTCCACCCATTCTTCGTCCGTTAGAGTTTTTGCCCCTTCGGGATTACGTTTGTAAGTCAATGGTCGTGTCTTAATTTGTGATACCTAACAATTTAGCATGAAATGTGTTGAAATACAAGTATTCCTTGCTACATTTAAGGATGAATTAAGATTTCCTCAAAGGTTTTTAATATATGACTCCATTTCTAGGATACGGAATCTCTATCATAACAGGTGCATCAAACACCTTCTCAAGTGTTTCGGACATCCTATTAAATCCGTTACCAACGTGAATTTGACCTGCAAATACAGATACAGTAGCAGCACCCCAGAAGATATAATACCATCTGGATTTTACTTGTGCTCTTAATTTTCTTCTGTCGTTATTCATAATCTAATAAATCGAAACAAGTTAGGACTACCCCAAACAACGTTGTTGTTAGAATCAAATCCTTGATCCTTGCTGTGAAGTTTATCTCCGAAAAGATGTATTTCGGAGACAATGCGACTTCCTCGCTCACCTAGACACAAATCACTATTAAGTGATCCATGCCAAACATTATCTTGGAACGTAAACATCATATCACATTCACCATGCCTTGTCAAGTCAAGATGATAGTTCTCCATGATCGCAGTCGTGGAGGACGTTTGAATAAATTTATGTTTCTTATGCCTATACGGATTTGTCTTTCCGTCTACTCTATAAAAATTTTTAGAAGTATACCAATCACCGTCTTTCTCCCAGATGATTTCGCACTGGGAGAAACAGTGAGGGTTCGATTGAGCTTGTTGTCTGTTAGTCCAATGTCCTAACAAATAACTATCAATCGTCATAAATTAAACATTCTGGTTCATCAGGATGCATCTCACAAAATAGTTCAATAGCATTTGGATCGTGATGATCTCCTGCATCTATCTCATCATGATGATGGTCTACATAAACTTCTAGTTCATGAAGCTCTTCTTTATAATGACGACGAGCAGCTGGATTTGTTTGAGGATCCTCAATGATCGCTATGTCTGCTGCGATATGGTCTTCAATGGTTTTCATAATTACTACCTCAATAGTACAGTATTATTTATCTAAGAATAGAGTCTTTACGCAACTTCAACTCAGTTACAAGACGTGTTTCTGTCAGGGAATGAATAACTTCCGTTATAATATACCTGCCACTATATCGCCTATCTAATTCGCCTCCATCCCCTGCACCCTTTACGTTTGCAGGTACTTGTAATTCTAATCCATAACCAACATATAGGTCTAAATTTCCTGGAACTCTTAATGTTAGCTGTAGTTGATTAAGTGATTGTTCTCTCATATGCTTATATGCTTGCAACTCTGCAAGTTGTTCATATGATGCCATAGTATTAAGACTATTCTTTGGATCAAAGTTTTGATTAGGTAGAGAACAATATCTAATTCTTTTTGGTGTCTGTAATGCTATTTGAGTCTCTCTATCCATCTGTGTAATAGGATTAACAGATTTCTTCTCATTCAAATGAGACATCTTCTTCCACATTTGATTGACACTATATTGAATTGCTGGATCTTTTGTATCCTTACTGAATCCAAGTTTACTTGATGTGATACTTACTGGATCAAATCCAACACTATAACCAGCATATGTACCATGTCTCAATCCTTCTATAACTTGTCCCTCTTCTGGATAACCAATACCAATAGTACTGAATTGATCTAATTCCTCTTGACCAACACTCTTTAACGTATGAGTGTATCGATATAGTTTTGCTTTACCACTAACATCATCCGTAGCCTTTACATTATGCTGCTGTTGAATATCTTCAATCATCTTATCCCATGACTTAGCATGAAATCCTAATGCATTCTCAAAGAATTGGAATCCATTCTGAAGAGTACCACCTTTAGGTGCTTTTCTAATACTACGATCAAGTATCCACCTAATAAGAGTAGCAGGTCTCCAATGACTTGCTATAAATGAATGTTTTGTAAGGGTTTGTTCAGCAAATACTCTTTTCTTAGTAGATACAAACCTCTTATCTCTAAGAACAGTCTTAATAATCTCAGAAGTTTCTGTCTTATTATTGAATATTACATCAGAACTACCAAAGATATCAATAGATTCATTCTTAATATGCTCTACACTAAAGCATTTAATTTTAAACAGTTGGTTGCTTTGACTTGCATTTACTCTATCAAATATACCAAATGATCTAAACCAATAAGTCCTATCAATAATAGAAGTTTCAATATCCAACTTAAAGAGTTCAGTACCAGTCATAGTACCAATCAAACCAGCAGCATCTTCAAATATAAACTCTGCTTCAATAGTTGGTCTATTAATCTCATTATAGATCAACCATCCTCTACAAAACTGAACTAAGTTAAAAGCACGTTCTGGACCTTCTAATCGTTTACCATTTCTATACATTGATAATCGATAGGTTGCTTCACCTGGACTAGATGCTAATAACGATCCTTCTTTTAATTTTGCCATTAACCAGTACCTGCCCTACTCGCTGCATAAGATAAATTATTGCCCACACCCGCAGTTTTGGATTCAGCAACTGCCTTAGTAACAAAAGACTGTGCTGCTGCTACTTCAGAACGTACTGAAGCATTATTAGCTTCGATTGATGCCATAGTAGCTTGGACTGAGCTATTTATTTTCTCAGACAAACGGAAGGATAAGAACTCTTTCTCTCTAAGAATCTTCTGCTGCATCCTCATGGTAGATTTATCATCCTTATCTCTACCACTTGTTGAACCTTTGTTGGTCATAGAATTGACATTACTACCAGCACTTGTGTTACTAGCAGTATCATTTCTTCCAGATTTTACTGGACTATAAGCAGACTTAGCATTACTAACATTACTTCCCTGTTTACCCTGTGGCATCTGAGAAGGGAACATTGTACTACCAGATTTAAACCCACCAAATAAACCAGGTGGTTTATGAACCTGCTTCTTCTTATCAGTCATATTGGGTGATTGACCGTCAAGACCTTCTGAAGAAATTTTTGCATTAGCTTCCTTATTACCATCAGTTCTGCCGAACATATTCTTAAAGCTAACTTGATATGCAGTTCTATCTTTACCACCCTTAGAACTCTTAGTAAAGTTAGTAGCATTCGTCAAGACGTTAATTGCTGCATCATCATATCCTTGATTGGATAAAGCAGTTTGTAAATATCCGTCCTTCTGTGCATTTAATATTGCCTTCCATGATAGTGCTGAATCTGCACTAGACATGTCTTTCTTGAATATATTAGTACTATCAATTAAATCCATCCAAGTAGTTGCATTACCAAACTTACCACTAGAATTACCAAACTGATCCATCAAACTTGCTTTATTCATCCAAGATCTTGCATGTAAAGACTGCTCTAACAAACTTCCACCCTTAGTATCATTATGAATCTGTTGAGCAATCATCTGCATATTGCCAGGTGCTTGGATAGAAGAATTTTTACCGCCTCCTTGCTTTTCTTCTTTACCAGCAATACCTATATGAACATGTCCAGGATAACCATAATTATTTGGTCCTTGCTTACGTTCTTGATTGACCGCCCAAGCACCCCATTTATCGTGAACGATTTCAGTAATCTTATATGCTCCTACCTGACTGTGTAAAGTATCAGCAAGTGAATGTAACCTTTGACCTTTTTGTCCTGGTCTATAATCAGCAATATTTAATCCAAGACCTAAAGCATGTAATCCACCAGCATTTACAGGAGAATCACCTCTAGGGTTGAATCCTTCAGTATTAGCTTTCATCTTATTCCACTTATTAGCATGGAAGAATGGGTTATCCTCAACAGTAAACCCTTGGCTAAGCATTTGCTTACCAACTCTCTTCGATGCTTCAATACCACCACCTTTAGCAGTAATACCGAGTGTTTCGGGATTAATAGGTGCACCACCAGCAGAATGTACTAATCCAGAAACACCTCCTTGCATAGCACTTTGGAGATTATCCATCATGCCTTGCATTCCACCACCACCTGTAAGGTTGTTGTAGATCCCCATAGCATTTTGCATGAGGCTTCCAGCCTTACCACCAATTAACTGGGCAATATTATTACCGTAACTACCAAAGACTTGACCTAGTTTTTGACCAAATGTTCCTTCACCTCTAAGGATATCACCAATACCTAAACCAGTGCTAAGCCACCCTTGGGCTTTGCTTCCTGGTTTCATAAAGTTGGAAGCAACACCACCAATACCTTTTATTATATCCCAACCAGTAGCCTTACCATCTTTACCGCTACCACCACCACTAAAGAGATTGAATATACCACCAATAGAATTACCAAGTCCTTCATTACCAAATGCTGCACCTATCTGTCCAGCACCACCACCTTTAAACCAATCTCCTAATCTACCTTGCCAACCTTCAGATCCTTTAGTGAATTTTTGACCAAAGTTAGTAAACCAATTACCAGTTTGCTTTGGTGTATTGACCATATCATTAACATTACTGCTAATAGTACCTAATATTCCACCACTACTACCTTTATTCTTCTTACCACCACCAAATAAATTACCCCAACTAAATCCTCCACCTGATTTACCACCACCAGATTTACCACCGCCACCCCATCCTTTACCACTTAACCAACTTCCTAGTCCAAAATGCTTACTTTGGCTATTCAATCTTGGCATTCTAATGTCAAATCCATTAGCAGAAGCAACACGCATGTTTGCTTCCATCAATCCAGGATTTCTGCGAGTAGCAGCATTATCAACAGGTATTACAAAGTTTTCACCAGTATTTTTTCTTGCAACATATTCCAATCCATGACCAACAAAGTCAGGAGAAGCACCACTTTGTGATCCTAAAGAAACAGGATATCCACTATTAGGACCATTAATCCATCCACCTGTTGCTCTCTGAGGAAGAAGTTTTAAAACATTTCCACCATATTCATATGAAGATCCATCATCTCTAGTACCTGTTCTGCCAAATGGATCAGGATCATCTGCTACATCAGAAGCATAATCCATGCCTTTTTTAGCAACATAGGCAGTACCTGCCACCATTGTAGTAACTTGGAGTGCTTTACCCCACTTACCACCCATCCAACGCATTCCTCTGCGTTTTGCTAAACCTGTTTTAAATCTAGTTAATGAATTATAAAAGGTAGATAAGATCCATTTAAAATCCTTTAAAGTCCTACCAACTCTAAGTGGATTTAACCATCTCAATCCTAAGAATATTGCTCCCAACCCAACGAAGGTTTTCATAAACCCACCTATTCGTTGAGCCCATGTGGCATCTTCTCTTAAGAGATTATATAACCCGTCTACAGCTCCCGTAAGATTCTTTGTCAGGAATTTTGCTACCCACGTAAATATCTTATCAAGCGTCCTAAGTGTATTTGCAACTGCTTCTTGATTCTTAGGATCAGAAAGCCATTTTAATATTGGTCTCAGTACCAACAACTTAAAGAGACCAGAAAGCATCTTCAATAAACCTTCCCAGAATTTAGGAGCAGTCCTACCTATAAAATTCTTAGCGAATTTAGCTGATTCTACCTTCTGTGGTTTAGTATATCTTGGAGTGAACTTTATCCTATTCTTAGCATCCGCAAGACGTTTAAGTTCAATCTTTTTAATATCAGAAACGATTCCAGCAATACTATTAACAGTAGTACCTAAACGATTGAGTGCACCTACCTGTGCTACTTGTAATTGAGTTGACTTATTATTTCCACCAGCAGCTGCGACACCTGTAACAGATACCATCTTATAGAGATTTAATTTTCTGTTCTTCTTTATTGCCATTTATTTACCACACCTCTGACAGGGTTGCCTAACTGGTACTCTCACAACATTATTTATTGGGACAGGCTTAGCTATTGGTACTAACTTATTAGCAATCATAGGTACTGGAATAAACTCCATCTTAGTCTGTAAAGCATACTGCTGAGACATTTCTGATTGTGAACCAGTTCTAGTACTATCCATCGATTTTATTTGTGATGGGAATTGACCTAATAATCTTGGATCAACACCCAATTCTGGAGCAAGTTCTTGTAGACCTTGCATCATTGCCATAGGTCCACCTCCAGACACCATGCCTGTGATTGCCTTAAATATGCCACCAAATCCCATCTCATTGGCAATACTACCAAATAATCCCATAGGACTAAATGTCCCTCCAGGCATACCACCATCACCCAATCCAAATAATGAAGACAATCCTGGTATATTTCCTATACCTGGTATTGCTGAAACAATATTACCTAATCCTGGAACCTTGTTCATCACATCACCAATATTACCCAAGAACTTGGTTAATCCAGATGGTAACTTACCTTGTAATAATCCTAATCCTGAAGATAATGCTCCTGAGACTCCTCCATCAAGGAATCCCATAGCAACTTTACCAAATCCTGTAGCTTGGAATTTATCAATACTTGCTGCTAATGCACCACTACCAAAATGAGTAGAGAAACCATGTGCAGCACCAATACCAGAACTTATAGCACCTAATATATCACCTTGAGATAACGAGTATATACCTCTTGCAGCATGTATAAACGGTGCAGCAGCAGGGAATACTATTGGTGCAACTGTCATTAATATGCTACCAAGCGGTGATTCCATCACACTACTTACTAGACTAGAAACTCCGTTTACAACACCAGATACTGCCTTAGATATACCCCCAACAACACCAGATACTGCCTTGGATATACCTTTAAAAATCTTACCAAAGAAGAATTGTTTATCAGGACTTTCTAGTCTTGCTGGTATCCTTCCACCAAATTCTTTCTTTCTGTTGGTCTTAATTGGACTTTTAGCTCCCCAACTAAATGGATTCCACCAAGTAGTCTTCTTCTTATTCGCTTCTTTATCGAGATGCTTTCCATAAGTATCAGCACCATAACCAGGTGCTAATGGTCCTATACCAGATGTACTTTTAGGAGTAATCTTCTTATTTTCAAATACGTCTAAGAAGTCCCACCACTGATTCTGATATTCTGGTTTTGAAGCATGATCTTCTCTTATATTAACGTTACCATGCCTATTCTTCTGTCTATCAGCAGTAGAGGAAGGAGTGTATCCTATATTATAAGGTGATGATTGATCCATAAGATCAATTTTCGCCTCTTCACTCATTCCATATTTTTCTATTAACTCATCGCCATATAATATACCAGGATTTTCTATTGCTAATTGTTTTCTATCATTATATTTCTTAAGTGCCTTACTATACGCTCTACCACCAGAACCTGTACTAGGAAAATCACTTCTCTTAGGTTTTGTATGTGTTTTACCTCCTACTGTAAACTGATTCTTACCAACAGTAGTTTTTGATTTACCTTTTCCAAGAGTCTCTTTAAAATCAATATTAAGTTTCTTAATTACTGCCTCAGCCCCAGACCTGAGACCTTGGATCATTTCACCAACTACAAATCTTCCTTCTATCTTGGCAAGTTCTATCGATCCTTGAGAAGCACCAACAACAGAACTACCTTTTTGACCTTTCTGTTCACCCTCAATTTGACTACCAAGTGCATCACCACCTGTTAAATTACCTTCTTGAGTAGTAGGTTGGGATGCTTGCCAAGAATCTTTAAAGAAAGCTTTGTGTAGTAACGGGAACGTGTTACCCGTTAAATTGAGCATCCAGGCAACATTGGGTATTTCCTTACCCATCATTAATGCTAAAGGACCTAACATGCCCTTCATCATTAACTTCATGGCTCCCCAAATCTTACCAGAACCCCAAACCTTAGCTAACCACCCAGGCGGTTTTTCAGGGAAATCTGGTATTTTGAACTTAGGAATACCCGTGTAGAATTTAGTCCACCCAGTTCTTATCCATACAAGGACATTTTTAAGCTGGTTAAAGACACCTTTTAGGTCAGTTAATAATTTCTGCCCAGCTTCACCCCAGCCTCCACCTTTAAATCCAATCCACAACAAATTACCAAAATATTCACCTAAACTCATTCCCAATAATGTGCCAAGACCAGGAAGAGGTATAAATGAACCTAATGCACCACCAACAGCAGTACCAGCAGTTTTAAATAGTACTTTATCCCAAGGATCACCCTGTAACAAAGAAAATATCGCAGTTAGAATACTACCAAAAACAGGTATCCTACCAAACGTGTTCTGGAATGCTTTTCCAAGTAATTTTACATTATTTTTACCTAAAAACTTAAGTGCACCACGACCAAAGGATCGTTGTACACCTTTGCCCATGACGCTTCCTGTAGGAGCAGTTCTTGGAGATAATCCACTCGTTTTTGGGGGTGGTTTAAATGCAGAAGGGTTTTTATTTGCTGCTCTCCGTACTTTGGCTAGTGCTTCTGCTCTGGTTGCACCATCCTTAATTGCTTGTCGATATAACCTATCACCATTCTTACCATACTTCTTTAAAAGAGGATTATTATTAGACCTTACTTTATTTTTTAGATTGGTTTTTTGATTTTTTCTAGTATTTGCTTTAGTATCATTACGTCTCTGTAGAGGATCTTTTTTATCCCAAACAAAGTCCAACATGGACAATATTGATCCCATTAATCCAAATGGGTTTAAAAGTGCCCCTAAGCCTATTATCCCTAAGACAAATTTACCTAGTCCAGTTATTCTACTAGCAAATGATCCATTTGGATCTGATAATTGGGCAAATCCATCCATTATGCCCTTTCCTATTACAAACCCAAATGCCTTTTTAAGTGCCTTCCAGATTACAGTAATTTTGTATATAAAAAGTTCTAATTGTGGTTGACTGCTCGGATCTGCCACCCATTTCATAATGGCAAGAGTGGACATCCATGTCCCTAGCTTGACCATCCATCCAAATACTGCCATTAAAGGACCATCCAGTCCCAATGACTTAATTAGTCCATCAATACCCTTCTTCGTATCGGAATCTGGCCCTTTCTTGGCCATTTTATTAGTAATATCACCTTTCTGGAAAAGATTTTGATTCTCTACCTCTTCCTCTCTCTTTCTATCCGCTTCTCTCTTTGCTCTTTTACGTTCAGCGATTGCTTGCAGTTTATCATTCTTCAAACCTGCAGAGTATATCGCTTGTAAGTCTCCTACTGTTGCACCAAGTGCAGTAACAGTAATTCCAAGACGATTTGTGGCTAATAAAGATGCCCTTCCAGCATTTTGCGACATTGGTGCTTCGCTGTCCTTGCCAGGTGGGTTAATAAACTTGTATGCACTTAATTTAGCCACTCGTCTTAGTTTCTTGCTCCTTCATTCTACGTTCTTCTTCTTTTAAGAATTCCATCAACAAATTGAGATAGAGTTCTTTTTCCCAAGGCATGAGATTGTCAATATACTCAATATTCCACTTATGATGGTGGATTAGAGCGAAATTGGTTTCATAATAAGTACGGAGATTAGTGTGAAGAAGGGCTAACCGAAAAAAGCCGCTAATCCTTCTAATTTCACCTCACCAGTTTTCCCAGTTTTAGGATTTTTCACATTTAACGTATGTGCCAATTTGGGCATAGTTTCAAAGAAATCTTGAATTGCCTTAAATTGAGCAGATGTTAATTGATCCAAAAATTCAAGCATTTCAGGTTCTGGAAGGGATGTACAATCATGTACTTCTTCTTCAGTAGCAATTTGCTCAATACAACCTGCTGCCATTTTGAAAACTTGATCAACTCCTGGTTGTTCACCAGCAAAGTTCATTTCAACGAAATTTTCAAGACTTGGATACTTCATAGTAACCATTATTCCTTCATCAAGCTTAAGTTCCTTTTTATGACCTTTGGTCTTTTGAACCTTAATGTCTTCTAAAGGAATATTCACTTCAACTTCTGTTTCCTCATCATCGGGACAAACCACAGAAACATCAACGCTTTCACCAACGGACTTAGTTCTCACTTGAAGGAAAACATACTCAATATCAAATGTTGCCAATTCTTCAACATCTTTAATATCAGTACATCCTCTGATAATATCTTTAATAGCGTTAATCATGGTAGAAGAATCGCCAGTTTCAGTTGCAATAAGAAGACTTTTTTCCTCTTTTACAAGAAATGGACGAAAATTCACAGTTCTGCCGTCAGACGGCAATTTCATTTTATAACGAGGGGCGTTTAATTTAGGTAATGCCATAGTGTTCAATTCAGTGTAGTTATTTAGTCAAAAACCCAAAGGGGCAAAAAATAGGAAGCGAATTTTTTACGCTTCCTGGGGAATCAAAATCGAAATAATATACAAGTTACCAGCGATCATCTTGGGTGACCTTGTGGAACTCAGAGTAACTACCTCGATCAGTGATACCATAGTTTGATCCAAGTGTTTTTAATCCAGGGTTAGGTGCAATAGCATCAAAGTTTGAACCATGAGAGTATAAAGGTAGCGTATAAAATCTATACCTCTCAAAGTTAAACCCAACAGTCATAGTTGAGACCCTTGCCTCCATATTATTTAATTGAGTAGATCCAATGTTAACTGGGAAAACATTAGAAAGTTCCCACATTGCAACAACTCCAGGTAATCTATAGTTTTGATATTGTTGCTGATGTGATTGAGAAAGAGGTTTTAAGTATGCATCTGTATCAAAGTTATTGAACAATGTAATCTTAGGTCTCAAATAATATAGACCACTGTTATACATGTGATACATTGCTGCAGCACCAAGACCTCTTTCTAACTTAAAGATTCTAAGTCTTGGTGATACATAATCCTCATAAAATTCTGTGTATTGATGAGCATCACTGTTCATCATAGTAACCCATCTCTCAAATATAGCTCTTGTTCTATGAGAGGAAGGTATTTTAAATGATATATTAATCTGACTGAAAGCACTACCAGTGGTATATTTGTATGCAGAACCAACGTTAGCAATTTGTCCAGTAGTTACTTGCTTACTAGGAAGGTTTACACTATCAGCATAGTAGTCTAGGAGCATCCTATCATCACCAACTTCAAGGTTATCTGTCAACATCCTTGGAGTAGAAAACTCAAGAGAATATAAGTTAGTTAATGAAAAATCATTCATAGGTTTTCTAGTTTGTGCTAGAAACTCCTGAAATGATTGAACCTTTGCAGTATCAGAACCTGGTATAGAGTTAACACCATCATACTCTGGTGGGAGTTGTCCAACTGGCCAACCACCAACTACAGGTAGAGTCCCAGCCCAGTTTGCAAAAAATTTACTTATAAAACCAAACATTATACCTTAAGCTCCTTCTCTGTGATTATCATAAACTCCATACCATAATCCCTACAGAATTCCTCTGCAGCCTTCCACTTCGCTTGGTTGACACCCCAAGTAAATACTTCTCGTAAATAACCTTTAGTCACTTTCTTCTGTTTCGTTGGTTCTTTAGTTTGCCTAGAGGGTTTCACCTCAACAATATATTTCTTGTTATTCGCTTTGACATAGAAGTCTGGATAATACTTATGTCTTTTATTATCTAGTGGTGAAACATATGGTATAAAGATCTCTTCACTACCCCATTCAGTAATAGAAGGCGTGGCATCACACCACTTCATGAATTTATATTCCCACCCAGAACGGTAAAATATTTTAGATAAATCACCTTTATATTTGTTTCTATTCCGAGGGATGTATTTTCCCTGCTTATAACGCATAAATACATAGAGATCACACTGTTATTTAGGTAGTTATTGAAGTAGATGACAATATATAAGTACCCACTTAAGTTCCCAATGGAGGAACAGTACCGTAACAGACAGCTTGGTCTGGCTGAAGGTGCTACAAAACATGTTGACTACTTAATGCTTCGTAGAGAAAGATTTAAGTATGATGGTCAAAATGTACCTAACTTCTACAATAGAGAAGTTCCAGGAAACCAAGCAACTGTTAAACAACATCCTGATAGATGTTACATAGCAATACCTGCTGGTATTTCTACATCATATGGTCCTGCATATAGAAGACAAGACGTTGGTGTGTCTGGTGTTGCAGCTATGAACATGATGCAATCTGGTAATGATTTTACACAGATGGCAAAAGATTTACAAGACGCAGCATTCGCAGCACTACCTGAGTTCTCTACCAATGCTGTACTTAGTTTGATTAATGGTTTCAACCAGTTCGTTGGCTTACAAGGATCAATGGACATCAATGCTATACAAGCACTACAGAAAGGTCAGGTCTTTAACCCATACAGTGAGCAGATCTTCCAAGGTATGAGTTTTAGAACTCACAACTTTGCTTTCAAATTTATGGCTCGAAGTAGGAATGAGTCGAGACACATACAAAATATTATTGACTACATTAAGATAGGAACGTTACCTAAAGTAAGAGGTGGTGAGTTTGATAAACGATTCATCAACGCAGGTGATAAGTATAAAGTTCCTGGTGGTGAGGTAAAGAGAGCAGGTAAAGGAAAGAAAGAAGGATCTAGTCAAGATATCTGGGGTAAAGAATACTTCAAGCACTTTAATAAGGCAGACTATGCAAAGAGTAATAGGTTCTTTGACATACCAGATAGATTCCAACTAAGGTTTGTACGTTTCGGTGCAAACGATGATGGTACAATGGGATCAATGACAGAGACTACTAGAAGGGATCTAATGTTTAAGATGTATCCTTCTGTATGTACAGGTATTAATGTAAACTATACACCAGACAATCAATACGTATCATTCAAACAACCTGATCCAAATGGAGTATCAGTTCCAGCTATCGTTATGACACTTAGTTTCACAGAGACTAGACTCTTGACAGAAAACGATGCAGCAGTGGGGTATTAATGAAATATTTCGACTTACTTCCAAACGTATATGTTGGTGAAGGTATCACCGATGATGAAGCATACAAATATCGTCTAGCAAAAAACATATTCAGAAGAACACAGGTCAGAGCAGATCTATCACAGTATATTACTTTGATGGAAGCATTCATCATACCTAATGGTGAAAGACCAGAGAGACTTGCTCAAGCTGTATTAGGTAACGCATACTTAGACTGGATAATTCTATTGGTTAATAATATTACTGATGTATATTCACAATGGCCTAAGACTGAAGAAGTTCTAAGAGAACATGTTAATAATGTATACGCAGACCCAGATGCAATTCATCATTACGAAACTGTAGAAGCACAATATAATGGAGAAGTATTCCTTAAGAAAGGATTGGAAGTTAATAGAGAATGGAGAACAGTTTTACCTGATGGAACAACACTAGGAGAAACAGCCTCAGTGTATCCTGTATCTAACTATGAACATGAAGTGTATCTTAATGAACAAAAAGCAATCATAAAAATACCAACTACTCCTGTAGTTGAGTTCATCATGTCAGAATTTGAAGAGATAGTAGCGTATGAACCTCATGCAGAACTAGATGAGTTCGGTGATAAGAAGACAGAGATAGGTGCTGCTGCTCGTTTCCTTGACAATACTGGGTATGTTACTGGTAGTGTTAACATAGACAGTAATGTTGGTAATGTTACATCATACGATAACGGTCCTGGATCTGCTACGACAACAGTTTAAATTTTGACTTAGCATAGTCAAGTAGCATAGGTTTTTTAAATATTTTTTGCACGGTCTTCTTAGGTATGTGTCCCATACCAAAGAGGGTATAGATCCATAGTTCTACACCAGTAGATCCATAATAATATAAGAAGTCATCTCTAAAGATACCTCTGTGTCCAGCAAGTTCTATTATATTTCTTGTGAAATCTGTAAGATGTTCCTTCTGATAGATCATCCTCCAGAATTTTGAGTCTCTTCTCTCTCCAGAGTAGTGTAAGTTAATGAAATCTTTAAAATTATCTACCATCATACCTATTTCACTACAGAATTTCTTAACATTTGCTCTGGAATAGGTGTCTTCAAAGGTATTTCTTAGATACTTCCTGTGGAAATTACTGATTTCTATTACAGTAGTATGAATATTAGTAGCCTGTAATGGTTCTAGGAATGATCCTGCTAACCCTACAGCAAGACAATTCTTACTCCATATATTATCAACCCTACCCGACTCAAACTTAATTGCTGCTCCAGGAGTTATGGTTCTTCCCAAGTGTTTTTGTACCTCATCTATGGCTTGGTCTTCATTAATATACTCATCACAATAAACATAACCCGACCCCATCTTCTTGGCCGTTGGTATCTGCCACAACCATCCAGAAGATAGTGCAGTACAAGTGGTACTATCTCCACCATCATTATCTTCTATAAAAGGTACAGCAGAATTCATTGCTAGATTATCTTTAAACGATCTCCATGAAGATAGTTTGCCAATCAATACCCTAGAGAATCCACTAGCATCTATAAAGAAATCTCCTTTTATTATACTACCATCTTCACAGACAACAGACTCTATGAATCCTGTCTCGTTTAAGTTACAGTCAACAACTTTCTTATCAAGATGACGTACCTTAGATCTTTTCTTTAGAAACTGAACACACTTAAACGTATCGAAATGATACGCATGTGTACTAAACTTTCTATCATATCTTTTATTCCTATGCCACACACCATTAATACTTGATACGTCAGCAGGATGTCCTTTATGTACTGCATAGTATGTTGCAGCATCAAAGTATTCTGTAGCAGTAGATGAAGGTTCAATAGGATTATAATATTCCTCTCCTACCTTTCTCCAATCTTTATATTCTATACCAAGTTTAACTGTAGCATCAGTTTCATTAATAAATTCTGACTCAGTTGTACCAAGTTCTATTGCTTCTCTGAAATGTCCTGTGGTACCCTCTCCAACACCAATAATACTTTGTTGTGAATCATCGATGACAGTATAAGAATGGTTTGGTTGTAAATGTGTCAACATATATGCTGACAACCATCCAGCAGTACCACCACCAACGATTACAATCTTCATTAGATTACTTGAATCACACCCTTGACATCAGGTATCTCCATCATTAACTTACGTTCGATACCCATCTTCAATGTCTGAGAACTCATAGCACATGTCTCACATGCACCACCAAGTCTTACCTTAACCCATCCTCCATCAGTCTCAACATACTGTAAGTACCCACCATCTGCTTCGATGTATGGGAGTAGTTCTTCAAGGACTGATATTATATTTTCATCATTCAGTTCCATACTTCCTCCGTTTCCAGTCTGCATACATTCTACCATAAATCATACCTTCATGTGATTTTAATGGAGATCCTTCAAGAATTTCTTGTTCCCTCTCGGTTCTGTCGCCATCATTCATCGTCATATCGTACTCGCTCTCCCAATCTGGAAGGTCTTTTTTCATTTGCTCATTCATAATAAAACTCTAAGAGGCAAAAAATGGGGTGGGAAATTTTTTTGACTTCGAGGTAACTCAAAGTCGATTTTGGTTTAACCTTGCCAAATCATATCAGGCATTGGTTGTGTGCCTGGTCTGTTAATGATTAACAGTATACCATATCCAACAAACCATATGATGTTGAACAACCATGCCTGTCTGATCAGATACTTTCGGATACCCATAGCAACCAAGACATTCTTCACATCTTTAGGAACATCCTCATCACCTCTGGCTCTAAGTATCTGTTCTATTATCACAGCAATAATTGCACCTACCACTAGAGGGTAGAATACAAAGTTTGCAAATGACATTATGGAAATTAGAAAAATCATACTCTTACTATAATGTCTCCGTCATCATCATCTTCTTCTTCATCATCGAGTTCCTCCATCCTTCTAGCGAGGGATTTACTAAGAAATAAATCTTCAAATTCTTTATCGGGAGTAAATTGTAAATCAACTGTACCCTCTTCATCAAGTTCAGGTTTAAACTTTACAACAAGTAACTCATCACCATGCTCAACGTCTGCAAGTTCTGGATGTGCTAACTTAATTTGGTTCTTACCCTTACGAGGATCGAAATCTGCTGCCCACTGTGACTTAGAAATATCACTGATGTTTTTATACATCAAAGCAAAGGCAGCACCTGCTGTACCTACCATGAAGAGCAAGAATATAAATGGTCCTATGATAGTCATAATGGTGTCCTCCTGTTAATATTTAGTGTGGATTATACTTTTGTATGACGGAATAAACTATCACTAATACGATCAATGCGATACTAATGATCGGTAATAATAAATGCATGATTAAATTCGAGGGAGTTTTTGTACTAAAGGTAAAATATCTGACTCAACTTTTTCTATGATGTCATCAATAACATTAACATCAAGACCTGCAAACGGTGGTATGATCCCTAGTATTCTTAGAAGACCATCAACAAACAAAGCAAGGCAAGTGAAACCAAGAATCATACTAATGATAGTAGCGTCTCGGTTGTGCTTACGCATAGACTCCTCATCAATAGCACGTGCTTCTGCTAAAGCAGCAGCAACCATAGAATCAACTTCTTTCTTTGTATAAAAATCTCCTAGTATTGGTATATCGTGCTTGTCCATTATCCTCCATCTACATCACAACCTATCACACTACCTGCAACAACTCCTAAAGGTATTGCCCACCAACGTCCATCACCTTGAGACAGTGCTGCACCAGCACCACCACCTAGAATACCACCAAGCACTGCTCCATCTGAACAATCATTAGTGTCTTCATAGACAGTAACATGTCTGCGATATGCTGGTCTGTCAGAAGGGTATCTACTTCTTTGCCAAGGTTCACATGGAACCTCAACTTGTTCTGACCAACTCTTTACATAACCAGGATTATCTTGTGATCCAGGTACATATTCTTCTCTGTACTCAGTCTTCACACATGTTCTACTAGCAGAATATCCTGGTTGATACTCGTCTGCATTCACTGGAAGTGAACCAAGTAATAGAGCAGCAGCGATAGCAATTTTCATTTAATTCTTTTATGTATGGTTATATTATAGCAGAAAGGGGGTCAATGTGAACCCCCTTTGTGCCACTTTATGATCAGTCCTCCTCTGCCAGTTGAGCAAAGTAAGAGAGTGTATCTTCCGAATCACTTACAGGAGAAGCAGCAACTGCTTTCTCTCTGAAGTCGGACACTTCTTTACCCCAGTTTTGTGGAGTAACTTCCTCCTGAGATTCATCAACAACAGTAGGAGCAGCAGACTTACCAAGAACGAGATCCAATCTCTTCTTTAGATCCTCATAGGATTTAAAGTTCTTGGGTGCTTCAAACTCAGCAAGTGAGTAGGACTGTTCCCAAATCTTTTCAAGTTTGTCATCACTGAAATCACCTAACGTAGCAGGTGCAGCGAACTCAGACTTATCATAATTCCAATACCCATCTAACTTTCTGATCTTCAATTTGAAGTCAGCACCCTTCCAGAAATTGAAAGGATCTAGTGGGGTCTCATCAGCAAATGCTGGTTGCATTGCTTCGACAAGTTTGTCAAAGATCTTCTTACCATACTTATACAAGAAGACTTTTCCTTCGTTCTCTGGGTGTGCTGGATCACTAACAACATAGATGTTAGAGTAGTAAGAAAGCTTACGCTTCTGTGCTCTAGCAATCTCCTTGTCAGTATCACGACCACTGTTCCAGAGTTCTCTATTCAATTCACCCACGGGGTCATCTTTACCAAGAGTAGTAAGACTATTCTCGATGTACCATTGACCACCTGGACCTTTAAAAGCATGACTCCAGACCTTTGCCCAAGGCATATCTTCTCCGTTAGGAGCAGGTAGGAATCTAATAACAGCAAAACCATTACCTGACTTGTCAAGTTCTGGTTTCCACAGACGCTCATCAGCACCTGTTCTTTGAGGTTGATTGAGTTTCTCAATCTCCTGTGTCAGTTTGCTTAAAGCATTAGCAGAACTAGATGCTTTTTTTAATGTTGCAAAAGACATAAACGTATTCTCCGTATTGTGTGTATTGTTGCTACTGTGTAATCGTAGCATACTATTTATAAGGTGTCAAGGATCATTCAAAATTGATCCCAACCTCATCTGCCTTTGATGGATCATCAAGATCTGGGAGGTGAGGTTCCACCCAATGATCTCTGTTATCAATACCTGCTGCCTTAACATACCTCATGATATGGTCATCAATCTGATGGTATATTGGGTGGAGGTTAAGATCCATATTAATATCATGTGCTATCTGTGATATCTGATCTGCTGAGAAGCAATGATCAGGATGTAACAGATCACAGCATGGAATTCTTTTTTCAATTAGTTCATTGAGATTAATTCTAATCTCATAGTCTCTGTAAACTGACATAATTTTTAGCTGTTGTAGTATATATTGAGAGTCATCTGAAACCCTCCTTAGATTCTGCTCTGTCTAATGTAGTTAACATAGCATCCATACAGACATTAAGATCTTTGAATCCAAATGCCTGAGACATTGCATTGATTCTAGTCTTCATGTCTGCTGCATCTGCATCACCTTCTGTAGCAGCAAGACATAACCTACCATAGAATGTCTTCTGTTTATCTACAAGCACTCTACACTTCTCTATGTGTCCTATCCTTTCATCCGAAGGCATTGAGGATAGGTTAGCAGTCATTGCTGCTAGGTTATTATAAGTGCTGAAAATATCCCGAAGGTTATCTTGTACTTGTTCTGACTCGAAGAAACTCATTTCTTTGTGGTATTGCTACGTGTTCTGTTTATAATACTAATAAATTTATCACCAGCAAAACGTCCACCAAGGCAGACATCTATCTCATCACCATCCTTCCAGTTGGTTTCACCATTCATTTTGGTGTGAGTCATTGCTAATTGAATCTTGTCAATTACTTCTTGTGTTAGTCTCATATCTTAGTGGCAATAGTATCTAAAATCATTCCTTTATATGATTTACAATCAATGGTTAGGAATGGTTGGTACTTAACAACCTTCATCTTTACATCATTCCATATGGGATCAGATAAAACTTTACTAAACTCAGTAACAAATCCTAAACAATGATCTAAGACTACCAAGGTTTCTAATGATACATCATCAGCAAGGTAATGTTTGATAAGTTTAGGATGCTGTCCCGATTTTACTTCAAAGATCTTATCGAATGCCTCATTAAATGGGAACTCATAATCATCAAGGAGTAAATACACATCCTGTTTAAATTTATAACCGAATGACTCTTGATGTATTTTCCATTTAGTGTAGGCATCCCCACTAAAATCTCTAAGATATCCTTTAGGGTTATCAATAAAGTTGGAAACAAAATAACCTAGCATTTCCTCAGAGGAATACTTGGTTGCTAACTTCTTAAAGAAATACCTGTCTCGTCTTTCTTCAAATGCCTTTTCACTAGCACGGACTCTACCATTATAAAGTTTGTAATCGTACTTTAGTTTAGTGAAATGTTGTTTGAGTGCAAGGTACATCTTATAACACTCAAACCCCGTCACAATGGTAAGACTCCTTTAGTTGTTTGCTTCATGTAATTCAGTCGTTGTGCCTCGTGTCTTAATCTTTCCTTCAATGGTTTAGATACTAACTTAGGTACAGTTTCTAACTCGACTTCATTCTCTTGGCAGTAAGTTACAATAGCTTCTAGGTATGATATTAAACCATTAGAAGTTTTAACCAAACGCTCGATCTCTTGTGAGAACTTTGTTGGAGTTAAAAATTTATCGTCACCTTTAGTATCTTTAGGCATTTTTTCCCCTAACAAATTCTTCAATGTAGGACTTAAGTAATTGTAAATAGTCATCAAGATTGTACTTCTGAAATACTTGAGTACTACCCTCTTCTGTTGCGATAAGTGTGACAATTTTCTTGACCTCAATACCTGAACGTTCAAGGAACATCGCTGCGTATGCAGTCTCTTGAACAAAGTAATGTTCAATCCAATCTTCCTTTTTATCTTTAGTCGAAGTTTTAAAATCGATCACTGCTAACTCTCCATCAAACTCACCTATACAATCAACTCGACCTGCGAGTCCAAGGTAATGGGAGTAAAGGAAAGTCTCTAAGCAATGTATCTTATCGATACGATTGAGAGTATCCCTCGCTGTCTGAAACATTCTAACAGATAATGGATTATTTTCCAAGTAACTATCAAGATTTAAGTCACCTTTAACATAATCTTCTGTGATGCTATGAAATGCTGTGCCTCTTTGAGTTGCTCTAGCAGTAATACGATTCGCCTCTGACTCACCAATTTTCTTTCTCCAATTTTTGAAGAACGCTGCGTTCTTAAACGATGTGATTGAGGTAACGCTTGGATAATATTTATCCGCACCAGGAATAGGGTAAAATCTTACCCCATCTTTATTCACAGGTTCGACCTCTTGGATACCGAGGTCAACATCAACAAAAGTAAAACTCATTAAGAAAAACCTAGATTATATTTTGAGATTAGATAGTTTCTAACCAGACCTGAACGAACGATGTCATCTATACCAAACTCTATACAACAAAACTCTTTCATCTCCTCAAGGATCTTAATAAAGTTATGGATACCAGACTTCTCATTCTCCCTTGTGAGATCACTCTGTTGAATGTCTCCACAGAACATGATCTTAGAGTCCTCACCTATGCGAGTGATCATTGAATCAAGTTCATGGAAGTTGAGATTACTGAACTCATCTACAATAACAATAGTATTATCAAGGGTAACACCCCTAATAAAAGACGTAGACCAGAAATCAATAGTGTCTTGTGCTCTGAGGTTGTCATACAACATCTCAAATGAATTATCATCAGGCATACTAAACATATACCTGACCATATTTTTGTATGGAATCTGATAGAGATAGGACTTGTCCTCATGATCTCCTGGTAGGAAACCAATCTCTCTTGTAGGTACTAATGACCTTACGATTACTATTTTATCATAAGGTGTGGATTCGTCAAGTACTTCTTGCAATGCAAGATACAATGTGATAAATGTTTTACCTGTACCAGCAGCACCATGTAGAAGAAGATTCTTACCGTCTTGATAACACTTGAAAGCAGCCTTCTGATTATCAGTCAGAGGCTTTATCTCAGTCATGTAAGACTTATCAATGGGCTTCTTACGTCTCATTTGCTTCTTGGACATGGGTTGGAGTGGTGCAGTACCATTTCCATTACCGTTTGTTTTTTTTCTAGCTCTTGGCATTTAGGTGAAGCGACTCAGGTTAGCAGTAGGATGGTGTTGTTGGACTTTAGACATTACTTCTTTGAATCCATCATCCATTTTAGGAGTACCGTAAGTAACACCACCTACACCAGCAGTCCAGTCCTTATCCCATTCAGGATTGTCCTTTCTCCACTCGTCGTACTCCTTCATAGTCATAGAGAGTTCTTTCTTCTCTTGAGTATTCTTATTTATTACTGGGTATGTTGGCATTACCTAAACCTCTTTGATAGTATCATTTCTTGTGCAAAATCATTAAGATAACTCTTAAGGAGTGCCCAACCAGCAAGTGCTGCTTTGCCTTGAATCTCTTCAAACATATACATGTTCAATCGGAAAGCATAATTTGCTTCTGCAATTAGATTATTGATCTGTGATTGATCTACATCTAAGTTATCTAGCACTGCTCTATAGTTCTGCTTAAACATCTTAGCGTTCTGTATACTAGGAAACTCATAGAAGTTTAAACCTTTGCCTACAGGAGGTTGTAGGACACGCTGAGTGATCTCTTTAAGTACTTGTCCACCAGATAGATCACCAATGTATCTTGTATAGTGATGAGCAATGAGAAGATAAGGATCTTTTTCTGCCACCTCATTAATCCTATAGCAGTATGTGTTACATGCTTCCGAAGGTATTTGTTCATCCTTCCATGTAGGACCATAATAATATTCAAGATCTAATTCTAAAGACTCCTTACGTTCAAGTGCTTCAGATTTAATTGCTTTTACCAGAGGATCTTCTGTCTCTCTGATACGTTGCTCCATAGTATCGTAAACATAATAAAAATTAGTAAGCAACTGACGATACTGTTTAGGATCTAATACCCCACGCAGAAATGATGCAACAAACTTAGTGTTCTCTGCTGCTGAATGAGACTTCTTAGTTCCTTCCTTAAGTTGTACTGCTAAATCCATTCTAGTGCCTCCGCTATGGTAGGGAACTCTTCAACGAAGATAGATCTACATGCCTCTGCAATATCCATGTGCTCTTTCTGAGTACCATGTGCAGAACGTAGGTCTATGTAATGTATCCATGACCGTGCTGAACCAGTCATATAGATTCTAGTAGGTGTGGACAATGGTAGAACAAACCTAGCACACTCCTTAGCGATACCTGCGTGAAGCATTTTCTTATACAGATCTATACTGTTATCAAAATGCTTTCGTATCTCAATCTCAAAGTTTTGTTGTGTGATTGGATCTACATCATCAACACTGTTCTGTCTGTTCTTATCATCCTGACTACGTAATTCAGGTAAAGGTATGTCCTCTCTAATGTGAGAGACATCCTGATACCTCTGTGAAAATTCTTGATAGGTGAATGATCGGTGTCTAAGTATCTGTGCAGCAAGACCACGTGTAGTCTCAATCTCCAATGTCAGATGTGCCTGTTCAAATACAGACCAATGACCATGCTTAATACAATACTTTAACAACCCTTTTACATTAGGGTTGTCCTGATTATTAGGATTGCTCACACGAGCAATATACCCTATGGTTTTTTCTGCATCAGGAGTTACAGAAATTTTAGATACCTTCATTTCAATTCATGAGTATAATCAAAGAGCAATTTTATCAACCAACACAATACTAATGCTTGTAAGTATGTAAGGGTTGCAAATCCAAATAGACCTGGTATCAACCAGTTCCATAGGTACTTAACAATTAACGGTTTAACAAAGAATGTTACAGCACCAGCAAGTGCCTTATAACTTTCTTGTCTCTTCTCTTCCTCTGTCATTTCACTAGGAAGTTTAAACTTTGCGTATGCACTCATTTTCTTTTACCTTTTTTCTTAGGTGGTACAGGTTCATTAGGGTCTCTCCATCTTGCTGGAGGAACTCTACCTTCTGCTTGTCTGAACGATACGAAATCTTTTTTATAGAGATCATAGTAATAATCAAAAAGATCTACTGCTTTTGTAGCAACAGATAAATCATAACGATCTTTACCATCTACCTTATATTGTACAAGGTAGGCAGTATAAGGTAGCTTAGTATCTTGTGCGTCTTCTAACGTACAATTCTCTTTTAATACCTTCATGAACGTCCACCCCATTCAATAGTGGGGAATGCTTCTGTGATAACTGCTTTAGTGATCCTCTTATATTTTTTATTAAGAGCACCATCTTTAACTAAGCAAAGAAGTTCTGCTTCTTCAGCAGACAATCCTTCCAGAAGTTGAATGAACATAGACTCTCTCTTTGCACGAGGTAATCTTGGATCACCGCCTCTAAAGAAACGAAATAATCCTCTGTACTCAGACTCTATACGAGTATGATCTGTACCTACAGGTGCATCATTAGGTGTGTATGGTACCTCACCTTCTGGCATTAAGGATACAATACTCTCATCGAAATTAATAATCATTAACTGACGCAATGCAGTACTGTTATTATCTCTCAGGAGTTTTACCTTCTCTGCTTTTGTTTTTGCATTAGAGACCTTGCGTAAGATCTCACTAAGAAGCAACCTAGTGTTGCTATTATCAATGTTTTTAGTTGGCATGATTAAAATTAATCCTCATCATCGTCATCATCTAGTGTTTGATCCTCCCAAATCGTATTTTGTGGACGTATGTAAATAAGTTCATCGTGTATGATGTTCCCATCTTCGTCTAACATTTCGGGGTGAGTAACTGACTTAGCATAAGCAGCGTTTTCGATGTAATCTTCAACGTATCCTTTTGCTAACCAAGAAACTGTAATACCGAGAATGAAAGCACCGACTATAGCAAAGCAAACTAATGCAATTTCCATAGTTACCTCTTCTCGCTGAAATTATTTAGAGAGTTTCTTGCGACCAGGTTTACGATCTATTTCGTATTGCCTAGCGTCATGTAAGATGCTATAAAGATACTTCCTGATTTTCCTTGCTCTTGGTTTACCGAGATGACCATAAGCCTCTCTCAGTATTTTATGTTCGGAATCAGAACCACCTTTAATGTACGCATCAAGGTCAGATATAGTTAAGGCAAGGTTGCCAGCAGTAGAAGACTCAATGAAGTCTCTAACATAGGAACGAGTAGCCTTAGTATCCTTCAGGTAATTATAACACCTAAACAGATATTTGTCATCTTTAAAAGCAGCATCAAGTGCTTTTTCTACTAGGTCATAAAGGTCATCCATAAGAAATGTTTCCAGTAATCACGCTTCTACCATCTGAACGAGTGGGTGGAACCCAATGGTAACAATGAGGTAGAAAGTATATAACAGTACCTGTCTTGGGTGGTATCTGTATACCCTCCAGAACAAATGGTGCTGAGTCATCAGGCACGTTTGCATAATAACAAAAGGATAAGGCATACGGATAATGGTTGTGCCTTATCACACCATCTCCAGCATTATATACTATTCCCCAAACTTCTGCAAGCTTAAATCCATTTATGTTAAAACTATGTTCACCACCACCTTCCATATATTGATTGTAATTATCTGAATCATATGGTCTATCTGACGTAAACCTATGTGCTACCTCTGGTACTTGCGACATAATAAAAGAGAGTAGACGGTCAACCGTACCTATCTCTCTACGATGGAGATCAAAACCTGTACGGTTTCCACCACCCGCTACTGTCTCTATTACATTTGAGTTAATTGTTTCATGTAACTCAGAACTATCATCAAGGTATTCATTTATCTGGAAACAAGCAAGAGGATTATTATTTCCTTGACCTGCTGTGTGTGCCAGTGGCAAGTTAAACATTATACAAGATTATTTTCACGCAAATATTTAACAGTTTCTGTACACCCACCTAAATTATCTGCACCTAACTTGACTTGAGGAAACGTAGATCCTTCCCCAAACTCCTGATAGAATGCTTCACTGTCGAAGTGTTCATCCAATTTATACTCTACAAAATTATAACCTTTACCATTTAAAACTTGTTTAACTGTGCTGCAATAGTGGCAACCTTCCTTAGTGTAAACTGCGAAATTCATATTAGTAATGCAATTAAAAATAAAAAAGGGGATCATTGATCCCCTTTAATGATCCATCTCGAACGGATCTATTTATAGTCCGACTTAGAATACGAACTTAAGACCTACCTTAGCACCCCAGTCAACGATGGTGTCGCCAGAAGCGTCTTCGCCATTAGAAGCACCAGAGATTTCTCCGTATACGTCTGTAGACTCAGCAACTGCGAAAGAAGCACCGATCTTACCAGAAAGTTCTGTCTCAGTATCATCAGAAGATTCTGAATGATTTAGAGAAGGACCACCTTGGATGTAGTATGCAACTGCACCTTCAGAAGTTGTGCCTTCATAACCGATGTGAAGATCAGTTGCTGCTGCAGAGTACTCTCCATCAGGATATGAAAGGTTGCTCTCAACGTTCACGTAAGGACCAGCAAAAGCTGCACCAGCGAGAAGGAATGGAGATGCTGCTACTGCAGCGATTGTTGATTTGATTGACATGATTGTTTTTT
>Ga0163179_10000106_pt1 | contig 58992 bp, 37 predicted proteins | sample AtlANTMetagenome_FD_109643 | JGI IMG/M metagenome (GOLD analysis project Ga0163179, IMG submission 109643) | Marine eukaryotic phytoplankton communities from the Atlantic Ocean - Atlantic ANT 2 Metagenome | ecosystem: Environmental > Aquatic > Marine > Oceanic | place: North Atlantic Ocean... | reverse complement strand
GCAAACCAATCAGTCAGAGGATGACTGGAGCGATCTCCTTGCCCTCACCAATACCCTTAACAATGCCCCGGCTGAAACCTACGTGCAGGAGGTGGGCAAGGCCCTCAACATTGACCAATGGCTCTCGTTCTTCGCCCTGGATACCCTTGCCGGAAACCGGGAGGGGGGGCTGATTACCTCCAAGGGTGATGACTACGGGCTCTATCGGGGAATACATGACCCGCGCTTTGTCCTCGTCCCCCATGACCTCGACACCGTCTTCAACTTGGGCAACGTCACCGTCGACACAGACCGTTCGATCTGGAGCTTCAACGAACTTCCCGGCTTGTCCCGCTTCTTCCAGAACGACGAAATCATCCAACGCTACTATGCCCGGTTGCTGGAACTGCTCGATGGCAGTTTCAACCCCTCTGTCATGCACCGCATGATTGACGAACTCCTTGGCAACTGGGTTTCCGAGGGAGAAATCGAAGATGCAAAGGAATGGACCAGCGGACGAGTGAGCGGCGCACGGGATCAGATCCCTGATGACTTTTCGGCGAACTGCGATCTGCCAGTCCGCGATGGATTTTTTCGAACTACCGACGGAGCGGCACGGTTCAGTGGAAACTTCCGCGCCGGACGCGCACTCTCCGTCCTCCTTAATGGAGTGAAGGCAAGCCGCAACCAGCGAGCTGGCACCTGGATTCTGGAAGTAACCCCCACCGACGCATTCTTCCTGCCGGGCCTCAATCGCATCCTCGTCCAGGCATTCTCGGGACCAGACGGTAGCGGCGAGGTCATCGACACCACTTTCCTCGACGTGTGGAATGACACGGGATCAACTACCGACGTCTCTGGCACCCTCAGGGGGGAGATCCCGGTGGGGAGCCTTAGGCTGGTTACCCGCGACTCCTATCTTCCAACCAAGCCTCTCCTCGTCCGGCTCGAGTTCCGCAATCCCGATGGCACCCTCAACCGAAACCTTCGGGAAACCACCGCGACCCTGAGCAGCGATGTCGAGGGGGTCACCCTCAGTCCCGACACGGTCACCATTCGCAACGGGCTGGGTTCGGCCCTGGTTTCGATTGGTGGAGGTGATGGAGGCATCCAGGCTGACCTGATCCAGCGGGGCGAGGTATGGAAATACCTGGACGACGGCTCCAACCAGGGAACGGCCTGGCGCAACCGGGAATTCGATGACGGTGCCTGGAGAAGCGGACCCGCCGAGCTCGGCTATGGAGACAACGATGAGGCGACTGAAGTCCGCTTCGGCCCCAACGAGGACAACGACGACAACGACGAGGACGAAAAATACATAACCACCTACTTCCGGAAGGATTTCACTGTCACAGATGCTTCCCAGGTGACTGCCCTGACCTACCGGATCAAGAGGGATGATGGAATGGTCGTCTACCTCAATGGCACCGTCATCGGACGCGATCACGTGGAAGAAGATCCAGACTACCTCACAGAGGCCCGAAACGGCTCGGGCCAGGAAGATGACTTTCTCGATCCCGGGGACCTCGATTATGCCGCCGATGACATTCACACCCTGCTCGTCGATGGCAGCAACACCATTGCGGTAGAGATTCATCAGGATGACAACGAGAGCTCGGATATCAGCTTTGACTTTGAACTGTCCGCCACACTGCCGGCAACCAACCCGGGGGACCTCACCATCGCAGCCAATGCAGCCCAGCAGGAGGCTCGCAAGTTCCTTGTCAGCCTCTACAACCGCGAGACCACCACGGTCAGCGGCTCCCTGCCAGGGGCCACTACCACATGGGATGGAATCATTCGGCTCACGGGCGATACGATCGTCCCTTCCGACCATACCCTCACCATCGAACCCGGCACCCTCATTCTCATCGACGGTGATCCCGCAAGCGAGGGAACCGAGGGAACCGATCTCATTATCCGGGGGCATGTGGAAGCAGCGGGAACGAATACCCGCCCGATTACCTTCACCGCTTCAACCCCCGGTGCGCCCTGGGGACAGATCCTCTTCGACAACTCCCAGTCCGCCCGCTTCAACTTCAGTAACATTCACCGCGCCGGTCATTCCCCCCGCGGGGGGCACACCGGCCATGGGCGCGTTCTGCGCATCATGGGATCGAGCGTCACCTTTGAAAACTGCACGATCTCCGACAATCCGGGTAAGATCGGGGAAACCGACCGTCAGGGAGGAGTCGACTCCGAGATCATATTCCGGGAATGCCACTGGGCCCGCTCCGTAATGGGCATAGAGACCTTTGACACCGGGGTTCTCATGGAGGACTGCTGGATCACCGACATGCTCGGCCGCTACCGGGAGGATGGCGTAACGGATGACAACGATGCCATCTATCTTCATGGCAGCGGTGCAGGGCAGTCGATCATTCTCCGTCGCCTCGTCGTGGCTCACTGCGATGACGACGGAATCGATACGCTGGATGCCGACCTCGTTGTCGAGGACTGCCTCTGCCGCAATATCGCCGACAAGGGAATGAGCATGCTGGGGGGCACCGCAACGGTCAAGCGTAGCCTCTTCACTGCCTGTGACATTGGATTCTCCGCCAAGAACGATGCCCGGGCCATTCTCCAATTCTGCACCATCACCGGCAATGAGTCCATTGGCCTGCAGGCGGAGAATAAGAATGGAGGCGATGATCCAAGCTTTTATGAGATCACTAATTCCATCATCTGGAACAATACATCCGAGATTCGGACCGACTACGATCCCATCGATATCACCATAGTTCACACCCTCACCGGGCAGCCATGGCCCGATGCCGGCACCCAGGATCCCAGCAACCTGAATACGGACCCGCTCTTCGTGGACCCCGAGAACGGAAACTACCACCTCAAGGCTTCCTCGCCTGCCCGGGGTGCGGCTGATCCGACTCTTCCTGATTCCCCGGACGACCGCTCCCGGGATCTCGGCCGCTACCCCTACGATGCCGTCTTCGACGGCGCTGGCTCCGAAATTCGGTGGCTGGCCGCCAATGGCCCCTACAGGGTGACCGCGGATGCCAGCGTCCCTGCCGGTAACAACCTCGTTATCGAAGCTGGAACCAATGTCTACTTCGACCCCGGCACCCGCCTTACAATCAACGGGTCGGTTCAGATCGAGGGCACCCCCACCAAGCGCGTGCAACTGAGCAGTGTCCCCGGCGCCGCGTATGAGGCGGATCCTGCCAGCGACGGACTTCCAGACGGCCCCCCGAAATGGGATGGCATCAAGATCGTCGATTCCATGGACCCCTCCAACCGGATTGCTCACCTCGACATCCGCAATGCCCAGCACCGCCAGGGATCTATTGGCATTATCCGTTCCCAATGTGTGATCGACGACGTCCGCTTCAGCGGGACACATATCCGCATGATCTATACCGACGATGCCTCCGTCATCATCGAGAACTCGATCTTTCCTGATATGTTTGCCCCCGGCGAACAGGCCGCCGCCCTTGGCCTCGACAACATCAGCGAGCATATCAAGGGCGAGGGCGACATTCCTTCCGACGGCCGCTACATCATCCGTAACAACCGTTTTGGCACCAACAAGGGACACAATGACGTGGTCGACGTTCTGAGCGGAAGGAGGCCCGACCCGATCGTTCAGATTCTGAACAACTACTTCGAGGGAGCCCGCGACGAGGAACTCGACCTCGGTGGTGACATCTACATCGCAGGCAACGTCTTCGCCAACATCTTCAAGGATGATGAAACCTCCGACCGGGGCTATGCGAATGGCATCTCAACCGGAGACGGTCCTGAGAACACCACCAACATGCTGGCCCGGAACATCTTCTGGGACGTGGACCACGCCATCAACCTCAAGAATGGAGCTACCACCATTTTCGAATACAACACGGTCTACAAGGTCCACCCGGACTTCATCGATACCTTCGACAACCCCAACATCGGATCAGTGATCAATCTTTTCGTCCCGGGGGACAGCTCGCCCACTCCCGGGGGCGGAGCCTACACCGGCGGAAACATTTTCGCTGATATTCCCCGCATCTTCAGCAATGCCGACAACCTGACCGAGAACACGACCTTCCGCACACCCCTGGAGTTTTTCCACAACCTCGTAGACCCGGAGATCACCGACATCACCGTGGGGCCGGAACACCCCGGAGAAACCATTTATGATCTGGGGACCGCGAACAGGTCCGGCCCCGCCCTCTTCGCGGACCCCGACCGGGGCGACTTCACCCTTTTGCCCGGCTCGCCGGCCCTTGGCACCGGCCCATTCGGCGGAGACCTCGGCGCCTTGGGCTCGGACCAGATTCGAATTACGGGCGAACCCCCCGCCTTCACCACTTCGAACAGTGCTACACTCACGGTCGGAGGGCCGGGCTATTTCGGCTACCGCTACCGGATCAATGACGGCCCCTGGAGTGAGGAGCTTGAAATCGGGAATCCCGATGGATTCGTATCCGGCGACACTACCGTGCGGAGCGCTGATATTCGTCTAAGCGGGCTATCAAATGGGGCTTATACTGTCTTCGTGGAGGGCCGCACTTATGCCGGGGTCTGGCAGGACCGCCCCACCGCCTCCCGCACATGGATTGTCGACGCGAGCCTCTCCCGCCTCGTCATCAGTGAAGTCCTCGCTGACAACGGCGGTGTATACAGCCACGAAGGCACCTCTCCTGACCTGATCGAACTCAGCAATCCGGGCTCAAATCCCGTCAACCTCGCCGGTATGAGCATTTCGGATCGCCCCGACGCCCCCGGCAAGTTCGTCTTCCCAGCCGGAACCACCATTCCGTCAGGCGGCTACCTCCTCCTTCTTGCCGATACTCCCAACGGGACCTCCGGCATCCATCTCGGTTTTTCCCTGAGCGCAACCGGAGAAGGGGTATATCTCTTCGATACTCCGGACCGGGAACACACCGTGATTGATTCCGTCGAGTTTGGCCCTCAAGCCACCCGCTTTTCAATCGGCCGCCTGCGTGGCAGCGACCAGTGGGTTCTCAACATCCCCTCGCCGGGTTTTCCGAATATTGTCCAGCCGTATGGAAATCCCCTCAACATCCACATCACCGAATGGCTCACTGAAGGAGATGTTCTCTACCGGGAGGATTGGTTCGAGATTCACAACCCGGACCATCTTCCTGTTCTCATCTCCGGCTTCAGCGTGAGCGACCAGCCAAATAACGCGCAACATCACATCTTCCCGCCCCTCAGCTTCATCGCCGGGGATGGCTATCTGAAGATCATTGCAGATCGCGATGTGGCAGCCGGACCCGATCACGCCCCCTTCGCACTCGACGCGGACGAAGACCGACTCTCTCTCTTTGACTCCTCAGGCCTTCTCCTCGACGAGGTCATCTTCGGACCCCAGGCTTCCGATATCTCCCAGGGACGCTGGAACAGTTCCTCAACCGGCCTCGACTATTTCCTTCTTCCCACTGGCGGCCTTCCAAACAGCCAGGAAGGTCAGGCCAACACCCCCGGATTCGACAACGCCCTCGCTCTCGTGAGCCACCTCCGCATCACGGAGATCATGTACGAGCCCCTCGGGGGCACTCCCTACGAATTCATTGAGTTGAGAAATACCGGCCCGACCGTTCTCAATCTCACCGGGCTGCGCTTCACGGACGGAATCACCTTCACGTTCCCGTCCCTCACTCTCGGTCCAGGTGAAGAAATTCTCGTGGTCGGCGACCTTGCCGCCTTTCAATCCCGTTACGGCAGGGCCCTCAACGTCGCCGGGGTCTTTGGTGGCAACTTGAACAACCAGGGGGAACAAATCATCCTCTCCCTGCCTCTTCCCTTCGACGCCGCCATACTCCGCTTCGACTACGACCCAGCCTGGTGGCCCTCTACCGCCGGCACCGGACGCTCACTGGAACTACCCGGCCCTGTTCCACTGGCACGCGACTTCGACCTGGGGGAAAGCTGGGCTCCCAGCGACGACATCGATGGGTCACCCGGCGGCGGCGCCATCCAGATACCCACCGAATTTCAAGCCTGGCTCGCCTTCTACGGGGTGACTGCCCTCGAGGATCGAGACGGAGACACACTCACCGCCCTCATGGAATTCAGCCTTGGCCTCGACCCGCTCCTCGAACTCGGAGTGAACGGTCCCGTCTCGCTGCCCTCCATCACCAACTCGCCGGACGGGGAAGCCGCGATCTCCTTCGCCCTCCCGGTCAGCAACACGGCCACCGATGGCTACGGAGCGGCCGATATCGTCTACACCGTCGAAGGCTCTGACGACCTGGTAAACTGGAGTCCTCTCCTCTCCAAGAGCGACTCCACAACATTCACCGGCGAGGGAACCATGTTCACCGATCCTCCCTCCAACGGGCGTGTGCGGGTTACTGTTACTGACGGCCCGACTGACCTGCTCCAGCGATTCCTGCGCCTGAAAGTCGAATACGCGCCGTAACCCCCTCGCCCCTCGCGGCCAGCGATCCCACTCGACCTGTCAACGACGGTTGCGGTTGTTACGGCGGTTCAACTCACGGGCGCGCTCGGCCTGCTTCTTGTTGAATTCCCTGCGCTTCTCCTCCAGCTTGTTATCAACCTTGGCCGTGATCCGACTCGCCTTGTAGACCGTATCGGCCTCGCCTTTTCCGTAACGCAACACGCCGCCAGTGACAGACACCTGCATGCCGGGCTTGAGCTGCCCAAGGGTTCCCCGCTTCCCATTTACCAGGATCCTGGTGAAGCTCGTAACCTTATAGGTCTTCCTTCCAATAGTCACACTGTCTCCGCCCACTTTCCTGATAGTAGGGAGCTCGGAGGCTGCGCCCTTCCGGGTCGGGGGAACAGCCCGGCGATTATTCTTGTTGCTCTGTGCAAACGACTCGACCGGAAAGGTCAGGGTGACGGCAAGAACCAGAAGAGCTGCGCGGATCCTGTTCATTTGGATTGTTTACTAACTCGCACCTGCCGGCCTTTCAACCTCTGATTCGAGCTCGATCCGCCTCTGCTGACTCGAGGAACCTCACTGCGGGGATTTCCTCGCCACGATCGCACTGCGATCGGCCCCGGTTTCAAAATGACTCACATCCACAAAGCCAACCCGCTCCATGTGCTCACGGATCTCGCCTGTCCCGTAACAGCGCCCCCTTGTGATGCTCACCAGAATAGTAGAATACTCCGCCACCGCCCGCGGCCCCGTCTTCTCCTCGTTGAGAAATGCCTCGTGAGCCACCAGGAGCCCGCCTGCAGGCAGGGAGGCATACGATTTGGCCAGGAGCGACTCTACCTCCGGAACATCCCAGTCGTGCAGGACATTGGAAAGAAGGTGAATATCATGATCACGCGGGTACGGATCGTTGAACATGTCACCCTCAACCACCGAGACCCGTTCTCTCAATCCTCGTTCCACAATCGCCCTCCGCGCAATCTCATCGACCGGGCTCTTCTCAAATACCGTGGCCCGCAAGAGCTGGTTGGCCGCCACCAGGCAGCCGGCATAGACGCCAGACCCTCCCCCGATATCCAGAACACACTCTCTCCCACTTAGGTCCAGCCTGTCAGCCAGCCGCTGACCCAGGAAGACACCCCTGCAGTCCATGGCCGCGGTGAACATCTCCGCAAAGTCTGCCGACTCCATGGACTGGTGCCAGTCCGCTTCCGACATTCCACTTTCCCAGTTGGCCGGGCGTCCGGTCTTCAGGACCGTCAGCACTTCCCTGACTACCGGACGATCGCCCAGAGAGGCATAGTAAGCCCCCAGAGACCAGGGTGATCCCGTAGCAAGATGTTCCCGCGCCAGCTCGGTGGAGGAAAATCTGTCTCCCCTGCGCACGAGTAGATCGTTCGCGCAAGCCAGGGTCAGAAGGACGTCAGCGGGACGTTCATGAATGCGGAAATGCTCGCAGATCTCATCCAGACTCGCTTCCCGTTCCGCCAGCCAGTTGAACAAACCAAGGTGCACAATACCGCAGGCCAGGAAATCGGCCGCGTAAATACCATCCCGGTAGCGCAGGAGTGCGGTGGGATCGGATTGCGGCCGCTGCATCAGGTCCATGGTAGCCATTCCCCGGGACTATGAGACGAACAGGCCCCCGCCGGCAAGGCGAGAGCGGATGACCCCTTCCAAATCCCCCCTCCAGTCAAAAAGCCGCCCTTTTCCGGGCCCTCAGACCATCGGCAGCCATGGAAACCACTCCTTACTCCCCTCCCGTTCTACCCGGCTTCCGGCGCATTACAAGGGGCCCGATAACCGCCCAAAGCAGCGGCGGAAGGCCTGCACTCAGCATGAGGGCAGGCACCGGAGAGTCGTGCGCCCACTGCCCGATCATCGCAAAGGTAAATCCAAGGGGGGCGCTGCCACATGCGAGGGCGATGACAAAGCGCCGGAAGGGCATCCGCACCATGCCCGCCATGCAGGCGATGACTTCCGGCAGGATCGGTAACCAGCGCGAAAGAGCAACCAGCCACCCTCCCGCCTTTCCCCCGAAGATCGCTTCTCCCCTCGCGAGGTCTTCCCTGCCTGCAATCCATTCCGCCGCCGGACGCCCGATTTTCCAGCACAATCCATAAGCGACGATCCCTGAGAGCATGGACCCCATGACCGCAAGGGCGCCCCCCAGCCAAGGGCCGTAGATGTAGCCAAGGGCCGACATCACAACCGTTCCCGGAACAGGCAGGACGAGATCCGAGAGCAGCAGCGCAATACCACCAATCCATGCCCATGGCCTCCCAAGCTCCATGAGCCCGTCGACTGTCTTCTGCAGGTCAAGGTGCTCCGTGAACTGGTCCCCCCATAACAGGAAGGGAACGACCACGAGTAGCGCGAGGACAAGAAAGAGCCAGAGAAGACGCACGGGAAACCGGATTGCGGACCAATGCTATCTCCAATCCCGCCGGGTGTCACGAATTGCGCTCGCGATCCCTCCGCTCGCTGGGTTAAGCTGCCGAGGTAGAACAATGTCGAAACCCAGCCCTGATCCTTTCGAACCTTCAGAACTTCCTGCCCTCGCCCGTTCGGTTATCAAGAACGCCAGGTTTCCCATGCTGGCGAGCATGGATGGAGATCAGCCGCGCCTTCGACCCGTCTCACCTGTCAGAGTGGACGATTTTACCGTCTATGTGGCGAATCTGCGCAGCTATCACAAGACCGGGGAAATCGCCGCCAATCCAAAGGTGGAGCTATGCTATCTCGCTCCTGAACACGACCAGCTCCGCATTACCGGGGTGGCTCACCCCCTCGACGACAGCGAGCAGCCCCTCATCGACGAAATCTGGGAGAACAACCCTCTGCTGAGACAATACCTGGGAATGAGTGACAACCCCGAACTGATCATTTATCGCATCGTTCCCCACCGCGTCCGCTTCATGCGGGAGTGGGCTCTCAATTATCATGATGTTCCTCTGCCTATAGACGCCTGAGCGAATCATCTCCTTTCCTGCGAGGGCAATCTACACCCACCCATGATTCGTTTCCCCCAGCGCGGCCAGCTTCTCCTCCCGGAGCCGGAGGGCACCCTCGATGACCTCGAGTTCTCCCTCTCTCAGGACCCAGTCTCCCCCTCCCGCAGTTTGCTCGATCTGTGACGGATTCCGCACTCCGACAATTGCAGAGGTCACCCCCGCCCGGCACAGCACCCAGGCCAGTGCCAACTGTGCGATGGGACGCCCAGCTTCCTCCGCAAGGGGCCGAATCGTCTCCACGACTTCCAGGTTGAGCTCCAGCTGGGGAGGCGTGAATTTCGGGTCTCGACTGCGGTGATCCTTCTCCGACAGGGATTTCGCCCTCTCGCTGGTAAAGGATCCCGTCAGCAAGCCCTTCATCATCGGGCTGTAGCAGACCACACCGACCGCATGCTCCTCACAGTAGGGGAGCAGCACTTCCTCTACCTCCCGGTTCAGCATGCTGTAGGGAGGCTGCAGGGACGCAACCGGGTGGATGGCCCGCAGCCGTTCCAACTGTGCCACGCTGTGGTTGGAGACTCCGATTTCGCGAACTTTTCCCTGCCCCTTGAGGTCCAGCATCGCGCTCCAGGCCTCTTCCACATCTTCATCCGGATCCGGCCAATGAATCTGGTAGAGATCGATACAATCCACTCCAAGCCTGCGAAGGCTGGCCTCGCATTCGGCCACCACACTCTCTTTCTTCAAGCGGCCAAACACCGTTCCGTCTTCCCGCATGATTCGCCCGCACTTGGTAGCCACCAGCGGGCGTTCCGGGGTCTTCAGCTCACGTAAGGCCCTGCCCACCAGTTCCTCGCTGGCTCCCTCTCCATAGATGGCGGCAGTATCAATCCAGTTCACTCCCAGCTCAACTCCCCTGAGAATACCCTCGACCGCCTCTCTCTCGTCCTGATCACCCCAGCCAAACGACCAGTCTCCACCCCCGATCGCCCAGGTTCCGATTCCGATCGTGGTCAGCTCCAGCTCGCTACTCCCGAGGCGCCTCTTCTGCATGGATCCAAGGAACTGCCCTGCGCCCGAACTGTCAACGCTTTCGCTTTTCCCCGTCCTGCCAATCTTTCACACTCCGGCAGTGCCCCACCCCACCAAGCGTCCCAACGAAATGATCCGTCGCAAGCAGGTCGGCAAGAGCCTGATCTATGTCGAACGTTACTATGTGGAATCCGAGCGACGCTACTATATCGAGGCTCTGGGCCCCGACTACCGGATCTGGAAACGCACCCGGGGTAGCGAGGGACGGGCGCTGGAGATCTATCAGCGGTACCGCTTCTGGGTCTGGTTTATCGAGGCCTTGTACAACTGGCTTCCCACAACCCGTTTCATTACGTGGATCATGCAAAAGACTATCTGATAACAAGGATTCCCCCCAGCGCCCTCACCCCTCACACTCAAGAGGACACCCCAGCTATTCCATGCCTCTTACCTTCTTCACTGACAATGCCTATGATGCACACAGGATGCATGACGGGCATCCCGAACGCCCGGAGCGGACCCGGGCCATTCTTGCACACCTCCGGGAGACCGGGCAACTTGCTCACTTCGACGAGCGCAAGCCCCGGGCCGTGAGCGAGAACGCTCTCAAGAGGGTTCACGAACCGCTCTACCTCCGGAGGCTGGTCGAACACGCCCCCACATCAGGCCTCGCGATGATCGATCCCGACACTCATCTCGCACCAGGCTCCCTCCCTGCCGCCCAACTCGCCGCCGGTGCCGTCGAAGAAGCGGTCGAACTCGTCCTCACCGGGAAGACCCGGCGGGTCTTTTCCTGCGCCCGGCCGCCCGGCCACCATGCAGAGCATGACACCGGCATGGGATTCTGCTTTTACAACAATGTCGCCGTGGGCGCCGCCGCCGCCCTTGCTCATCAGGATATCGAGCGGGTCGCTGTCCTGGATTTCGACGTGCACCATGGAAACGGCACGGTTGACATTTTCAAGGATACCCCTGAGGTCCTCGTCGCTTCCAGCTTCCAACACCCACATTACCCCCATCGCTACTTCGATCTGGAGCGCCCCAACATCGTCAACACGCCACTTCCGGCAGGCACCGACGGCCCCGGTTTCCGCAAGGCCATCGAACGTGACTGGCTCCCTGCCCTGGAAAGGTTCAGACCCCAGCTCGTCTTCATCTCCGCCGGATTCGATGCACACACCGATGATCCCCTCGGTGACATCCAGCTCAAGGAGGAAGACTTCTCCTGGGTAACCGAACTTATCGTCGCTTCTGCCAAGCAGCACTGCGGAGGACGCGTTATCTCGACCCTGGAAGGCGGCTATAATCTCGAGGCACTGGCCGCCTCAGCAGCCGCACACCTTGAGGCTCTTTCAGACTGAAATACGCCCTGCAGGCTCAGAGATTCCTGCGGGCTATTCTTCCTTCTCAGGAACCTGCGTCTGCATTTCCTTAAAATACCTGAAGAGGTCGCTATCCGTCGAGAGGACGACCGTGCTCTTTCCGCCTATCATTTCGGGATACAGCTCCATCGTTTTTGAGAACTCATAAAACTCCGCTGCCTCCAGACTCTGGTTGTAGGCGGAAGCGTAGATCTCCGTGGCCTGAGCATCGGCTTCGCCCATGATGGTCTGGACTTTCTTGTAGGCTTCAGACTCGATCGTGTTCAACTCCTTCTCCATCCTCCCGAGGATTTTTGCCGCTTCTCCCGCTCCTTCCGATCGGAAGCGATCTGCGATCTGTTTCCGTTCCGAAATCATTCGCTGATAAATCTGCCGCTCAACCGTCTGATTGTAATTCACCCTCTTGAAACGCACATCCAGAAGATTGATTCCATACTCCTCAAGCTTGGCCCTGCTCGTCTCATAAATATCACTCTCCAGGGCACTCCGCCCCCTCGAAATCGGAGGCAGAACCCCTACCACCCCGGTTTTATCCGCCTCTGCGACGCCCTCTGACTGTTCTGGCACACGATTTTTCGTAGTTCGGATAACTTCGATCAATTCATGCTTCGCAATCGTATTCCTCGTTTCCGAACCAAGAATGTCGTCCAGACGGGACTGGGCACTCCTCTCGTCTCTCAGCACTTGAAAATACTTGAGAGGATCCGATATCTGCCACCGTGCATAGGTATCAACCATGATGAGCGTCTTTTCCTTGGTTGGCATCTGTTCAACCACGCCATCCCACTCGAGGATTCGCTTATCGAATGAGTTCACCTTCTGGATAAACGGAATCTTGAATTTCAATCCGGCTTCCGTGACAGGGTCACCCTTTGGCTCGCCAAACTGGGTGATGACCACCTGTTCCCGCATGTTAACCGTGTAGGCAGCACTACTGAGGACGATGAGTCCCCCCACGAGGAGAATCAGGGCGAGGCACCCGGCCAGTTGTTTTCGGTTCATCGCTGTATACCTCCCTGATTCAGTTGCAGCAGGGGAAGGATCTGCTTTCCTGCCTCATCCATGATGATTTTTCTCTCCAGCAGCGGCATGACCTTCTGCATGGTCTCAAGATACATCCGGCGACGGGTGACCTCCGGCGCCTCCTGGTAAGCCTGCAGCAGGGCATTGAACCTGCTCGCATCACCCTCGGCCTCATTCACTCGCTTGGTGGCATACCCCTCCGCCCGACTGATATCCTGCTCCGCTACACCTGCTGCTTTGGGCACCTTCTGGTTATACTCGCCATTCGCAACGTTTACCGCAGTGGACTTTTCCTGCTCAGCCCTGTTGACCTCATTGAATGATTCCTCCACCTCACGTGGCGGCTTCACATTCTTCAACTGGATCTGGTTGATCGCAATCCCAAGCCGGTATTTTTTCACAAGCTCCTTCAGTTTTTCCAGGCTTTCCCTCTCTATATCCTGACGCCCGATAGTGATGACTTCATCAACGGTCCGGTCTCCAACGACCTCTCGCATGACGGACTCGGAGGCATTCCGCAGAGTGGTATCTGCATTGCGCACCTGAAACAGATAGTCCTTGGGTTCCGTGATCCGATATTGAATCACCCACTCAACCCGGGCTGCATTCAGGTCACCCGTGACCATTTTTTTCTCCTGCTCCTGCTCCGAACCCCCCACGTATTGAAATCGATTGGTGTTCTCGCTGGTGCCAAATCCAAACTCCTGCTTCATCTGGCGCAGGACCTCGACCTTCTCAACCCTGTCGATGAAAAACGGCATCTTGAAATGAAGACCGGGCGACTGTGTAGACTGGTATTTCCCGAATCGCAGGACGACACCCTCCTCATCCGCCTGCACCGTGTAGAAAGAGGTCACGCCTCCCACCAAGGCAAGTAGCAGGCCCGCCCCGATCAGAACTGTTCGCGTCGTAATCTCAGGGAAATCCAGCTGGACTTTTTTTCCCCCACCGAGGGGTATCTCTAACATATATTAAATATACAGCTTAACCAGTCGCACACACGATAAAAATCAACTTATTGCCTGCCCCCCGTGAGTGAACGAGTCCCGGTCCGGAAAACTCTATTCTACTGGACCACTCCCCAGCCAACTTCGCCCTGCTTCTCCCCCTTTGAGGTCCTCTCCCCAGCTGAACATTTCGCGAGCCCCGGTCATCGCATTCAGACCGCAGAAATAGCCTTTTCCATGCTGAGGCTGTTCTCTCCCGCAGCCGGACCTTGCCGTCTCCTCCCAGTTTCGGGGTGATGTCCACTTCCGCGAAACTCGTATCAAGGGCCCGAACAAGGACCATCGCGCTCGCTTCGGTAGCCAGCTAAAGGCTCAGGATCAAGGTCCTCATTCTCGTATTCCCCCGGTTTTCCGGACCTCGCTCACAACGCTCTCCGATTACCTCTTTTGCCACCGCAGGTGACGGTGCAGGAACTCATATGTCTTCTTCCCATTAATGGAATGGGGACCCACGAACCACTCGATCTCGGTCCGGCCTCCAATTCCCAGGCCTGCGGCATACAGAAACCGAACCTTCGCGAATTCGTGGGCCACTGTCTTGTCCGGAGCCACTCCGTCAAAATGCCCACGCTCTACCATGAAAGGACGCGGACATATCAGGGCGGCCATTTCGTAGTAGTTGAAAGTGCCCCCCAGATCGAACTCGAAGATCTCATATTCCCCCTTGTTGGCATAACTGTAGCGCAGCGACAGCGGATCCGTGGCCGCATTCTTCCACACCCACTCATTGAAGTCCGCTGAGCAGATCGAGAGGCAGTAACGGTCCACAAGGGGCGGAATCCGCATCGCCGACTTGCCTCCGTAACTCAGCCCGTAAAACCCAATGCGCCCCTCATCCACAAAGGGCAGGTCTGCCAGCCAGTCCGTTATCTGCCGATGCTGCGGGACCATGACCGAGAAGAGCGTGCAGCCCACCGCGTTGGCCTTGAATTGCAGGATCCGAAAGAGATCGTACCCAAGATAGAGGTTCTGGGGCGCGAAGGTCACGAATCCACGCTGTGCCAACCGGGTGGCGAAGGCCTTGTAATAATGATGGTCCATCTCACCGGTCACCGACTGCGGACGCCCTTCCAACCCGTGCTGACACACTACAACCGGCCGCTTCTCGGAGCCATCGAGCTTCAGATCCCTGGGAATGGTCAGGATGCCGTATGCCTGAACACCAGCTTGCACGTCAAGGAGCACCTCGTAGCTGATGGTGCTTGAACCCTCCTCGTAACTACGGGTGCGCGCATTGGGCTCAGCGAGCACCTGCAGGCTCGCATGCTCGCCGATCACCTCCCTGCTGAACCTCTCCCGCAGCGGCGCAATACTTGCTTCATAGTTCTCCAAGCTATCCAGTTTCACGCCTTTGAAGAACTCCCCCCGCACGCGCTCCGAATCGACGAGAGCCCGCTGATTGTGACGATCAATGGCCTGCACTTGCTCCGCGTGACGGCGCGCAATGTTCTTCGCGGTCTGCAAGGGCTTGATAGCTGCCCAGCCGAGATCGCGCTTCACCAGTTTGTTCGTCGGGAGCCCCACCCCAATCTTCTCCAGCAACGTCCGCCAGCTCTCCGGACTAACGGCACGCTTCGTGGAGAGGAGAACCACCCCATCCTGGCCAATACGTTCGACCTCGGACCTTACCTCCTCCTCTTGCGGGGCCAGTAGTTTTCCCGGTTTGCCTCGCTTCCCAGCCCCTTTCCGGATCCGCTCCGGCACACCCTGCTGGTCCAGACGAAAGCCGTAGGCCGGAAAATGCCCCGTCTCAATGACGAGAGGCCGGGGAGCGACCAGGCGCGCGATTTCCGCATCCGAATGACCGCGCAGCAAACCAAAGACCGTGCGGTCTGCGGGCTCATCCCACACCCTCTCCCGCGGACCAAAATACCCGCTTACGAGGGACCCGTCGACCCGTTCGTCGAGGGCCGCAGCATAAAGAGCAAGCCGTCCGCCTTCTCCCCAACCAACAACTGCCAGCTTCCCGCTCGCACTTTTCCCGGACCGGCTCGGATCATCTCTCCGGAAGCAATCGACCGCCGCCAGGACCTTGAGCACCTCATAGCCCGCGAGGGTACGCCCCAGCTCCCAGGCCGGACGATGCAACCATTCCCGCATGGGCATGGCATGGTGCTCCGTCCGCCGGATCAAGACCGGAACCAGGACACGGCAACCGGCCAGGGCCATGTCCGCTGCAAAGGGATGCGTTCGCTGGCTTCCAGCATGCGGCTCCATTGCGCCCAGTTCCTCCGCGTCCTGGTCCGCATCCGGCAGCGCAATGATATCCGCCAACGGCGCACTTCCGCTCGGCTCAAAGAGCAGCCCTGCCGCCTCCGTATTACCGAAAGTCTTCCAACTTACCTCACTCACCGTGTAGTTCCGCCCATTGCCCACCGGTCCCCAACGACGCCCCGCATAGCGAAACGAGTTATCCCCGGGGTTCTGGTCACGGGGCAGGCCGAGCATGCGAGCCAGCTCCTCCCTGCTTCCTCCCCGCCGCTCCTTCAACTCGGCCGCAATCTCCGCATCCAGAAACCGGTCCACCCCCTCTACCATCTCGATCGACAGGTCTCCTTTCCTCTGCAGCAGCTTTGTCCCCGGAAGGGCCTCCGGCTCAGGCACAGGCGAGAGTACCGGCCAGGCAGGATCCTGCGCGAACACCGTGGCTAACAGGGAAAATCCGGCAACCAGACATATTCTCATCCCACCACGCTAGGCAGCGCCCCCTCACAACGCCAGCATTCAAATACTCTCCGGCAACCCTCAACCTTCCGCCTCACCCAGCCATGCGGCCCAGCGCGTCCAAGGAAAGCTTGGTGTCAGCGCGAGAGCCCCGGCTGGTCGTTTATCCACCGGGCCAATTTCCAATCGCGTTCGTCCTTGCGGGCGGGTGAATCTGCTCACTTCGAGCGCCACCCGGCCCATCGTGTAGCGTGGGTTGAGCTCGACGACCGGCTTGAAACGCAGTGCGCCCGCCCGGTCACGATAGAGAAAGGCATCGACTCCCACTGGCCCCGCATATCCATGACTCTCCAAGAGCTCCCCCAGGCGTGGCTCCAGGACCTCTTCCACGAATTCCATGTGCTGCCCTCGCCGCGAGGATCCCTCGAAGAGCGCCCGTCTCACATCCTTCTCCAGGAAATCCGTGAAGCGCTCCGCCACGGTAGCACTCCGGAACTGCCCGCCTTTCGTATTCTCAATCACCACCAGTCCACGTCGACGCACACCCTGTGCCCCCACATCGTAATGGAGGGAGAAGTCAATCACTCTCGGGAGCCAGGGCTCGACCACCAGCCCTCCCTGTCGGGAGATGATTCCCTCCGCCCGTTTACGCACGATATCCGGAAGAGCCTGCTTTGTCCGGCACACGACGCGATCCCGCCCTGCCGTACTGAAGGGAGCCTTCAAAACGCATTCCTCGTCCTCGAAACTCTCCATCCAATGCTGCAGTTCATCGACCGAAGCAGCCCAGCGTCCCACACAGGACTGCGGACAGAGGAGCGGGTTATCCGATAGATCAAGGAGCTCCCGCAGAAAGGTCGCATGAACAGCCTTGGAAAAAAGCTCGCGCGGAGTCAGCCCACATGTCCTTCGCAAGGCGCCGATTACAATCTGGGCATCAGGCGTGCGGGCCCATGGGCGCAACTCATGCAACTTTCGTTCCGCAACGTCGTCCACCTGCTCAAGGGCGACGACCTCCGGTAACTCGATCCCTTCCTCAAGTAAATTCTCCAGGAACCCTCTGGGCGGTTCCTCGGGCACAAGAACCACATCTTCCCTTCGTGCCAGGAAAGCGGGAAGGATCGCGAGATCCCGCTCTACCTGCCGGGCCGCCTGCGTGGTCTCCCCGGGAGAGGCCACCAGGCTCTCCTCCGCTCCCGGATTAAACCAGAAAACATTCGGGGTGCGCCCCTTCGACTGCGCACAAACCCGCAGTTCCCGGATGAACTCCTCATCGAGCCCCGCTTCCCTCCGCCCCTCCTCGTTGAAGGAGAACGCACCCTTGGCCCGGACCGCCGAGAGCGGCAGGCGCAGGCCCGCAACGAAGGACTGCCAGTCCGAATCCTCCCGTTTCCACTTCCGGAACCACTCCAGTCCGTAGCTCACATGCCCGATTTCATCCCGGTAGATTCTTTCCAGGAGGGCTGCTGTCTCCCGGTCTCCCGATTCCGCAAACACCCGCGCATACCCGCGCGCGTAGTCGAGATTTGCCTGCTCAAAAGTCAGCGAGAGCCTGGTGACATAATCCAGCGGTGTGGACATGCCGGACACCGCTCCCCAGAAAAAACCGTTCACAGGAAAGTCACCGAACTGCACCCCGCACTCCTTCATCCGCTTCAGGTAGAGCTTGGTGTGCATCTGCTCCTCCTTCAAAGTCCGCAGGACTCCTGCCCGAAACTCGGCGGGAGCATCCGGAAACTTCAGCAGGACAAGGGCCATCAGCTCCGTAGCCAGCAACTCGTGATTCGCAAAGAAGTGGAGAAGCTTCCCGCGTTGCGCGTCATTCTCGATTCCGAAAGCTCCGGGAAACTCCGCCCGAACTCCATCGCGCCGCAAGGCCAGGTTCTCCGGGCGGCCTGGCAAGTCCGGAGAGCAGATGGCCTTCCCCCGGTTTTCATCGATCAACCCGGCTGGCGGAGGAGCCAGCTTTTCTTCGAGGGAAGTCGCGAACAGAGCTCTCTCCGCTACTTCTCGCAACGTCATGACTCAGCCCAGCAAAACCGGGCCCTTCTGTCGAGAAAGCGCATCGGATCTCTCCCGCCGGAAGGAATCCCGTCCCCGCACAGTGGTCGAAACAAGCAAGCCCTGCTCACCATTCCACCGGCCTTCGATCTCAGCCTTTCGAACGACTTCCCCTGTTCCTTCTCAGTCTTCGCTGAAGACAACTTCTCCCCAAAGCAGGGGGAGGTGCATGTTCACCGCTCCCTGCGGGCTCCATACCCAGTTGTCCTCGGGATGCTCCTGCTCCTCCGGGTTGAGGCTCTCGGCAATGGGCGTGCCATGCGGGGGAACACGAACGTAACCGCCGGCAACGATCTCATGTTTCCACTGCACTCGCGAGAAGTTCACTTTCCAGGTATCTCCGGGACGCGGGGGCGTGACACGCCCCTTGTTATACTGTGCCAGGCCCGCCCAGGGAAAGGCGACTTCCACGGACCAGCCCTCATCTTCATCGCTGGGATTATTGAGGGTTCCCCGGACGTGCACCGCACTCTGCAGGCCCGGCAGGTTGCACCCCAGGACCGGCACTCCGCCCTCCCCATAGGGCTTCGGCAGGCTCAGCTCCCAGATGCTACCCAGCGCATTGATCTCGAATTCGTAATAATCAAGCCCGTCACCATCCGGATCAATGAAGACCTCGAAGTCATTATCTTCGAACATCACGGAGTTCTTCTCGGTGATCGTTCCCCAGACGTGCGGCTCCTCAAGATCCGCGCCCACGTAGAGGAATTCGTCGTCCCAGGCCATCTTCACCCTGGTCCGAAAGCGCGGGGCACGTTTCGGATCCCCGGTGATATCAACAAAGTCGTCGCTCCACTCCGCGCCCGACCACCCGGGGTCGGAGAGCGACCCGTCGATGACGATGCCCTTTGCCACCCGGCAGCATTGATACCTCCGGGGCATGCCTTCAACTCCACTCATGAACTCCGGAAATGATTCAAAACTTCAGGTCGAGGAGAGCTGTCGCCGCCGTCGAAGCATCGGCCCGCTCCATGAACGACTGCCAGAGGGCCTGCATGCTCCGCTCCAACCTGCCATTGAAGACCTCTTTCCCATCTGCCTTCACAACGAACGGCTGGTCGAGATCAAGCAGTTGGTCATGAAGCCGCAGGGTGAGAGCCTCCAGCCCACCAGCATTGATCAATAATATTTCCTGTCCCTTCACCTCGGCCTGCACGGTCTGACCACCCTTGGCTGCTCCCTCTGGAACCGAGAGCCAGTAAAACCGGTCATGAGTGCGCCCACTCTGGTGCCATACGATTTTCTTCGGCCAGGGGTTTCGTGTGCGCTCGCTCATCCACGGAAGGGCCTCCCGGTCATCGCGATGCATCCAGTGTCCATGCTGGGGATAAATTCTCACCTTGTGCTCATAGCCCTCCGGGTCCCCTCCCCGCAACTCAGCAAGCTTCTTCCCCCATTCCGCCGCCACTCGGTTCCGTCCATAGGCCGCATCCTTTCCACCCATGAAAATCATGAAGGGCAGATTTCGCAGCCCCAGCGGGTTCGCATTGTTGGGGTGACCGGCCATCATGGCAGCCGCGGCAAAGCGATCTGCCATTCTCGGCGCAAGCTGATAGACACCATCCCCACCCGCCGAATACCCCATCAGGTAAATCCGGTTGGGGTCCACGCCACGACTCACCACAAAGTTGGCAATGAGCCGGTCAAAGAGATCGTCGATATGCCCCTGGTGCCACAGGTTCCAGGTATTTGTAGGCGCCCTCGGAGCGATCACGATTCCCTCTTCCGGCTCGTAGAGGCGAATCTGGTTTTGCCACTGCTGGTCATTTACCCGGGCAGGAGCCCCTCCTCCCCCGTGCATCGAGATCCAGAGCGATCGCCTGCCGGCCTCCGCTTTACCGAATGTCCGCTCAAGGTAGCGCATCTCCTTGGCCGCGGCTTTCACCACTTTGCCCTCCAGTTCCCCCTTGCGCGCAGCCGCCAGTTCCTTTCGCACCACTTCCCAGGCGAGGGCCGTCGCCACCTCGGCATCTTTCCTGGACAGCGGTCCTTCCGGCACGGAGAGGTGCCGCTCTTCGGGAAGCAGGGCAAGCCACTCCTTCACCGCCTTCAGCCGCACACTCCCCCTCCCCAGTTCGGGCCAGATCAAATCAACCGTTCCCTCTCCCGCCTTTACAGCCTTGAAACCCTCCCAGCGCGCTTCCTTGCCGTGCGTGACGCGGAGGCGATAGCGCACTCCCGTCCTCACTTTGACCGAGGGCATGTCATTGAGATCAGTCGTCCCGGCCCTCGTAGTCACCGCCTGCAGAATCTCCCCGCTCTCCTTGAGAACCTCCACCCTGCCCACCAGGCGCTCGCCACCCTGTTTTTCCCAGAGCCGCAGGTAGACGGTCGCCTCCTTTCCTTCCGATCCCTGCGCCTTGGCATACCGGCTGGTCACATTGACTGCTGCTACCTCCCTGCTTTGCAGGTTCCAAACCATCGGAAAGTGCGATTCTGTCTTCCTCCATGAGGTGGCCCAGATGGCATGGCGCCAGTCGTCAGCAATCGCTTTCGACGCATCATTCACAAACCACGCCCGGTTCAAACCGGCCTTGCTGTATTCGTCCGCTCCGGTGAAATACCATTTCCCCTCATCATAAACCTCCACCCAGGTATGATTACCCCTCTTGTTGCTCCAGAGGGCGGTCCCCGCCACCCGGGCAGGCACCCCCACCGCCCGGCACGCGTCCACCATGATGATCGAAAGACCGGTGCAGGTTGCCTTCCCCAGCTTGATCGACTCCGAGGGGCTCTGGTTGGGCGCCTTCCGTCCCGTGTTGTAGTGGACCTTGATCAGGTTGAAGAAGTTCTTGTTGATCTCCTGGACCGCCTCCGTCGATGTCCTGCAATTCTTCACCAGTTCCCTGCACTTCTGATAGAAATCCGCCCGCCAGGCTTCCCGCGTTTCATCCAAGGAGGCATAAGGCACCACATCGTTGAAGAACACCGCCTCGGGCAGCCCCCTGGCCCAGGGAAATTCCTCCCGGGCCTTGAGGGCCAGACCCAGGTTTTCCAGCAGGAAGTTGCTCTTGAGATTCTTCAGGTCCATCGCCGGCATCCCTTTCACCAGGAACACTGCGGCTCTTTCCCCGAACTCCCCGTGCTTCTCCCGGGCGCCTTTCACAAAGCTCGAGATTTCCGCCGCGTTGGCTCCAGCGGAGGAAAGACGCTTCTCCCACTCTGCCTTCATCCCGCCAGGAACAAGAGGGAGAAGTCCCACCAAGGCAGGGAGTACAAGTCTCTTCATGCCCCGAACCTAGCGACTGCCATCACCCGGGCAAGAACCTAAGGCGCAGCCTGCCTTACTCCCCACCCGCACTCTGTCTCTTGTGGATAAGAAACTCGAGCCGGCGGAGTTCCTCCGCCACCTCTCGCAATTCGCTCGACGTATCCTCATAAGACGACTTGGCCGCCACGAGGCCTTCTTCCGCTGCCCTGTGAGCCACGTCATCCTCCTTCTTCTTCTGCTTCGCCTGCATCATCCGATCCTGCGCCATGTCTACGAGCCGCTGGCTGGACTTGACTCGAGTCTCATGACGCCGCTGGATCGCACGCGCCTGGTTAACGATCCGCTCCGCATTCTGCTTCTGCCGTTCCGCGTTGCGGACGCGTTGTTCCCAACTGCGCCTCTGGGCGGCATCCTCACGGGAAATGGCGGCCAACTGTTCCCTGGTTTCCTTGACCCTGGTATCCGCCTGTCCGACAACTCTCAGCTTCCTCTCGATGTCCGCTCCCGCCTGCTGGACCATCCTCTGATCCTGTTCCACCCTCCGGATCTTGTCCTGCAACTGTGCCTGCATGCGATTCACGTTGCCAGCCTCACGGGAAGCCACCGCCTTCAGGCGGCTGGCAATCTGCTGGGAACGAATCCACTCTACCTTGGCTTGATTCATGACAGCCTCCCGCTGCACTCGCAACTGCTCCATCGCCACCCTTACCTCGTTGAGATCCCCCAGGCTGGCCTCATCACCAAGAGCTGCCACTGCGAGGGGGCGCCCTTCACTCAAGGCAACCCAGCGCGCTCGAAACAGCTCCAGAAGGGGCTCTGCCCTGCCGCGTTGCAACTCCACCAGCTGCTCCTGATTGACACGGTAGAGCCGGTATGGCGAGCCGTGCAGAAGCACTTCCCCCTGCCCCGCTCTCAGCTCCTTGCAACGCAAGCGGGATCCATCCGTCAACTTGAGTGTCCACGCATCCGGGGCGCTCACCGGACTCCGCAAAACTACCGCCACCGCCTCCGTCCCCACCGGAAAGGTCTTCCGACCAAGCAGAAGCGAGTCAACCGTGACCCGTCCATCCTCCACTGAAATCACCTTCCCCTCCATGAAATCGCCATCTTTCAAGAACACCCCCTGGCGATCGAAGCGCAGCGCCTCGGCATCCCGGGATCGCAACGCCTGAAAAAAAAGCGCCGAGGTATTCTGGACCGTCAGGAGCAAGTCCTCACCCTGACCGGCAACGGTCACCACCCTCCCGTCCATCCTCGAGACAGACTCTGCCAGAAAACTTCCGTTACTGGTGAGCACTCCCCTCCCGGCAACCTGCCAGGGCTTGTCGGACTCCCCCATCCGGGCCCGCGCAATATCTGTCAGAGCTATCTTCCGAATCACACGCTCCTGAGCCACGATCTCAATTCCTCCCCCGGCAGAAAACTGAATGGTCCCCGCGACCGATTCCCCATTGGTCAGGTTGACCTCCCCGGCCCCGCTCCGGACCGCCACAAGCGTGAGCACAATCGCCACCGAAACCCCGGACAGTCTAACCATCGGTATCTTACCTAGCACATCGCCGGGAACACGCCAAAGAAATCCAACCCCGGAATGCCCTAGTTTCGTTCCTGCTGCAGCTTCTTTACCATGGCCAGGGCCTTCTGCGCAGGTTCCAGGTCCGGTTCCAGCTCCAGAGCCTCCCGTAGAAGATCTCCGGCGACCTCAAGTTTTCCATAACTCGCAAGCATCGTTGCGTAGTCGAGAAGGTACTCTGCCCGCACACCGAGTTCGAGCGCCCGCTTGAAGTGCATCTCCGCCCTCTCCGGTTGCCGACGCTCCCGGTAACGACGAGCCACACGGTGATGTCGCTGTGCAATCTCCGCACCCAGGGCCACGCGCCTCTTGCCACTTGCCCGTCCATGGGCGGCCTCAAAATAATACAGGGCTTCTTCCGGCAAGCGCTCCTCAAAACTCGTGGCCATGAACTCCAATGCATAAACGGGATCCACCGGCCTTGTGAACCAACGCCCACCCAAGGGCGGAGCAAGGGCATGCCGGGTCTCCTCATCAGCCTCCCGCAGGGCTTTCAGGTCCTCCTCAAGCGAGGCGACCTCCAGAGGACCACGATACATCCCCATCACCTCACCACTGCTCCCGAGCAGAAAAGCGGTGGGCACGGTCAACGGAACGGTGAGATCAAAGAGAGCACGCTGAAACTCGTCCACGTAACGCAGGGACTCTTCCTCGAGAGTACCCCACTCGAAAGGCCACCGCAGGGCAGTGATCCTGTCCTCTGCCTTCGGCCGCCCCTGGACACCGTCGACATTGAGCGCGGCAATCAACGGCAATCCCATCACCCGGTAGCTACCAGCGGCTTCGACCACATGCGCGAGTTCTCTCTCGCAGTGGGGGCAACCTTCCGACCACAGGATGATCAACTGGGCGACTCCCTGCCCGGAAATAAAGGCACGCTCCCCGTCCGGACCCGCATAGGCAAGCGGCGGAAGTGGAATCTTGGCCGGCAAATGGACCCGGGCGCCCCCTGATTTCTCCAGAGGGCTTGGAGGGCGGCCAGCGGAAATTTCCCGTGCCGGGCGCTCGAGCCGGACCACCTTCCCCGCGCCCTCCTTCAGGAGAAACGCTTCGCCAGCCTCCAGTCCACTGAACTTTTCCCGTTCTCCTCCCGGCCACTGCACATACACGGAATCCAGCTTGGCCTTCGCTCCCAGCCCGATATGCAACCACTTGCTCGACTGCGAGAGGAAGAGGTCCCCTGCCTTCAAGGAACGCACAAGCCGCTCCTTTTTCCCTGTTAGCACCACTTCCACCTTCGCTCCAATGGCGTCACGGTTGCAGCTCGTCCCCTCCAGTCTCAAGGCCACGAAATCATCCCGCTCGCCCTTCACCTGGTCGTGCTGGTTCGACATCAACTGCAACCGTGGGCTGGTCCGGTTACGATACCAGAGATCGAGATCGCCATCCTGATCCCAGTCCACCAGCGCCAATCCCCTGCCGTCCCCCGGGTGATCGAGCCCAGCAACAAAGGACACATCAGAGAACCCTCCTCCCCGGGTGTTCAGGAGGCACCGATTCCGCTCCCCTCCACTCCAGGACCGGCCATCCCGCACCATCCGGAGCAAGGCCTCCCACCCATTCGCATAACGCCTGGCATCACTCTGTTGATCCGGCGACACGACCTGCCGCCAGAAGAAACTTCATAAATCGTCAGGATGCCGTCCGGTCAGGAATCCGTTCGCAATGACCAGATCCTCCCATCCGTCATTATTCACATCGGCGAACCCTGAACTCCACGCCCACCCGCCACGATAAGCCCTGGTCATCACGCTTCGATCCACAAAAGGCTTCCCAGCGGTTCCCGAGAACAGGCTGTTGCCTCGCGCCATGCGTCGCAACCTCCGCACCAATCCGGAATCCGCACCACCCCTGAAGACTTCCTGTTGGCTGACCCGGCTACCTGCCGCCGAATACATGTTCCCCACATAGAGATCCGGGATTCCATCCCGGTTATAGTCACTCCACGACACGGACATTCCCGAGGCCATGTCTTCCACTCCCAGTTCGGTGGCGACCTGCTCAAAACGACCTTCCACATTGCGGTAGAGGCAATTGCGCCCGAAGTCATTGGCGACATAAAGATCGGGATCCCCGTCTCCATCATAGTCCTCCCAGGACGCCGCAAAACTCCACCGCCTGTTGTCCTTCTCCAGACCAACCTCCGCGGTGGCATCAGCGAATCCAAAATCCCCCAGATTCTTCAGCAGGACATTCCGTCCCCCATTCTCCGCGTCATTGAACGGCAGGGGAGAGTTCGCCTCGAACCCCCTGCGCGCCGTGCTGTCGCCCGCGCTGTAGACGCACACATAGAGATCGAGCAACCCGTCCTCGTCAAAGTCGGCCGCACTAAGTGAGAAGGGGTAACGTGCTCCCGGATGCCCTCCCCGCAGAGAGAATTGTCCCTCTCCGTCGTTTTCCAGAAAAACCACCATCGCGATGGTTGCAAGGACCAGGTCCTGGTCCCCGTCGTTGTCGAGGTCCACAAGAAGGGCACTTCGCGTATCCTCCAGCCAATCCACGCCAGCCTGTGCAGACACATCCAGCGCCGTTCCATCCGGCTGCTGGAGATAGAGCCTGTTCGGCAGACTGCCCGCATCGCAGACATACAGGTCATCCCGGCCATCGCCATTCACGTCCCCCACTGCCAATCCATGGTGCCCGGTGAGCGAAAAATCACCGAGCCGCGTCAAGTGGGCAGCCCACTCTTCGATACCACGATTCACCTGCAGCCCGAAGTGCTCGTTCCTTCCCAGCACCGCCGGCGCCTGGTCAACGAATCCCTTCTGTCCTTCCATCATGGATTCCTCGTAGTGCCGGACCTGAAGGGCGGACAACCGAGGCGGCACCTCCCCTGTCCAACGCGTATGCCAGTGCGCATTGGCCTGCCACCGCGCCATCCCATTCCGATCCACTCCGCGCAGCTCCACGACTACTTCCGCTGCATGGCCATCCCCCTGCTTGTGCAGGCCCACAACCTTGAACTTGAGACCACTCAACTTCTTGCCCGGGCTTTGGCCCAGCCACTTCCCGCGTGCTTCCGCAAACCCTGCGACTCCCCGGTAGGTTTCCGCATCCACCAGCTCGCCTCGGGGCCGCATCACCTGGATCCCTCCATGGTTGTCCCGGATCTCGAGATCAGCTGGCCGCAGTTCAGAGCTCACGAATTCCCGGGACAGGACCTCTGCATGATGGCCTTCCATCAATTCCCGGAGCCGCTCCCTGACAGCTTCACTCTGCAGCTCCGAAACCCACTCTTCTCCCGGCTCCAGGCGTGCGATCTGTTCCTCCACGTCCGGAGGCGCGGAAGCACGCAATGCTCCTACTTCCGAACTCCCCTCTCTTCCCGGCCGGGCCACCAGCTTTCCAGGGCTCTCCACGCGCACCTCCAGCTTCACCAGTTCGTTCCTCAAATCCAGCACCGGGGGCGATGGATCACGAACCGGAGTGTCCCTGCCTCGTTCCCCGTCCATCTTCTCCTTCCGGTCACAAGCCGGAACACCCCACAACAAACCTCCCGCGACAAGGAGAAGAAGGGCCCGGACCGACATGGCAGGAACTAGGGTGGGATTACAGGGTGAGCGCTTCCCCCGCATCCGCAAAGCGGTCCGCCGGGACACCCATTCTCTGCATCATCCCCAGGTGAAGGCGGGAGAGAGACATACTTCGTGCCGGTCTGAGATAGCGCCCGGTCTCCATCGTTCCACCGCCACCTCCCGCCAGCAGGATGGGAAGGTCTTTCTCCCCATGCTCATCTCCGTCGGCGATGCTTGATCCATAGACGATCATCGATCGCTCCAGTACGCTCACCCCGTCCCCATCCTTGAGCTCCTTGAGGCGCTGCAGGAACCAGGCCAACTGGGCATGGTGCCACCTGGTCACCTCGTTGTACTGGTTCAGCTTGCTGTTCACGCTGCCCCACTTCGTGATTCCGTCGTCATCCTCCGTTCGCCCACTTGCATTCTTCCAATGCGAAAGAGCATGCCAGGTTCCCTTCACTCCGGGGAGAAAATTGAAGTAGCGGTTGCTCTGGCCGTGATCGAGCATGAAGGTTGAAACGCGGGTTGCCCCCGACCAGAATGCCAGCGCCATGAGGTTGAGCAATTGGCGCACATACTCTTCGTGACTGGCAGGAATACCAGGCTGAGGCCGCTTCAGGGTATCGGTCAGCTCCCCGTCCGCAGCCATCCGCCTGCTCTGGGCCTCCGCAAACTCGAGTCGCTTCTCAACCGCCCTCACCGCCTCGAGGTATTCGTCGATCTTGCGTCCATCCGCCGCACTGGCCCGGCGCTTCAGATCCTTCGACTGGTTCAGAACAAGATCGAGCACGCTCTTGTCGACGAAACCCTCCTTCGCCCGGCGAAAGAGCTTATCGAAGATCGCACGTGGAACCGTCTCCCGCACAGCCGGGACATCCCGGGCCGTCCACGAGAGACAATTGCGCGGCAGGCTTCCCGCAAAGCTGCCCTCGCCCGACGTGCTCAATTCGAGGGAGGGCAAGGGCGACCGCCCGGCAAGATGGCGGGCCACCAGCTGGTCCACCGAAGGGCCTCCCACATCGTTCCGTCGTCCATTGAATCGCCCTCCCGTGAGCCATGTCGCCGTGCCTGCAGCATGACCATTCCCGCGCGGCGTCCAAAGATTGCCTGTAACGATGAGTTCTTCCTTATGCGCCTCCAGCGGAGACATCCACTCATTGAGCTGCTCCAGCCTGCCATCCTGCGCCACCTTGCGGGGTGCCCAAGACCCCTTTGCGGAACCGTTGGGGAAATAGAGGTAGGCCAGACGAGTCGCGGATCCACCCCGATGCCCGGCCCCGGGAGCGGAGGCAGGCGCTCCAAGGCTTTCCAAGGTCGGCAGAAACAGGCAGGCTCCTGCTCCTCGCAGGAAAGCGCGGCGGCTGGCGGAGGCGGTTCTCATGGGGTTGCATTCTCGGGAGAGCCATTCGCGACGGCAGGCAGGCGTCTCACGGTAAACGGGTAGCTTCGGACGATTTCCCTTAACATGTCGCCCATCGGATAACCAGCCGGTTTGAGCCTGGCCGAAATCTCACGGACGGTGGCCTCGTCGTAAAACTCCAGCTGCCGGCCAAGGGCGTAGGCCAACATCTTGCGGACGACCTGTGTCCCGAGGTCATCGAGGCGCCACTCCTTGAGAGCGATCTTCAGTCCGGCCGGTCCCCGGAAACTCGCCCCGTTAGGCAGGGTACCCCGATTGTCCACTCGCCCGCGCCACTGCCCAAACTCGGCGTAATTCTCCAGTGCGAATCCCAGTGGGTCGATCTGTTCATGGCATCCGGCACAGCGCGCCGAGCGTCGATGCCGCTCCAATTGCTCGCGGAGATCGCGCACACCACCGCGCCCTCCGTCATCAACCTCGATCTCCGGCACATCAGGCGGAGGAGGTGGGGGAGGCGTGCCGAGAAGAGTCGTCAAAATCCACGTTCCCCGCAGCACCGGGCTCGTGCGATCAGGAAAGGACGTGGCCGCCAGCACGCTGGCGTGCCCCAGAATCCCTCCGCGGTGACTGCTCTCCAGGGAGACTCTCCTCATCTCTGCCCCCTCAACGCCCCGAATACGGTAGAAACGCGCCAGCTCCTCATTGAGGAAGGTGTAATCCGCATCAATGAGACGCGCTACCGGCGCATTCTCTGCAATCAGCGAGTGCACAAACCAGGCGGTCTCCTCCCTCATGGCCTTCATGAGCGACTCAGTACACCAAGGATTATCGATCGGATCCTTCCGAATTCGCGGCCCCACATTGTGGGTCCCCAGCCATTCCCCGGCAAAAATCGACCCCAGCGCCCGGCTCCGAGGATCCGCAAGCATACGCGCAACCTGTCTCTCGCGAACCTCCGTATCCAGGAGCAGACCCTTCTCCGCCACCTCCAGCAGCATCTCGTCCGGCTGTGAAGCCCAAAGGAAGTAGGAGAGGCGCGAGGCATAATCAACGGGCGAAACCCCGGAGTCTGCTCCCTCCCGTCCGTTCTCCTCGACCCGCAGTAGAAAATGCGGTGAAACCAGGACAAATTTGAAGGCCTCCGCGAGAGCCTCATCATCCGAGCGCCCTGCCGCCCGGGCCTTGAGAAAGCGGCTCTCCACTTCCCCGAGCTCGCCCCTGCTTGGCGTGCGCCGGTAGGCGAGACGCACATACCTGCGCAAGGCATCCTCGACCCTTCCCGTTCCCCGCAGCCTTGCCCACGCACCACGGTCCCTGCGAGCGGCATCGACCACCAGTTCGGCAGAGGTAAGATAGCGGTCGAGGTGAGCGGTGGCCAGAAAGAGCGTGTTGGCGCTGTTGGAAAACCCACTCGTCCCGCTGAAGTCGATGGGAAACTGATCGGCTGGCCGGAGATCCAATCCAATCAGGTCCCGGACCGTGCGATTGTATTCCTCCCGCGTCAGTCGCCGGGCCGGAAGAAACCCAGGATTGCGCACCGTGTCATAATCAAACCGGTCTATCTCCTGCCGGAGCCACGCTCGCAGGCGCAGGCGGTCGTCACGCTCCGGCTGTGGCTTCTTCCGCGGCGGCATATCTCCGTTACGCACACGCTCCGCCACGTTTTCCCAGAGCAACCGGTTGCGGACGAGAGGCCGCTGCGTAAGCGCTGTTTCAAGGTCGAGGTCTCCCTTCGCATTGGCCGAATCGTGACAATCAAAGCAGTAGGTTTCCAGCGCAGTCACAATGTGCCGGTCGTAATCGAAGGATACTCCATCGAGCTCACTGCGCTCTTCCCGGGGCTCGACAGGGGGAGGAGTGTAGAGCTCTCCGCTCTCCTCCGCATCCAGCTCCTCCTCATCCTCCTCGTCCCCTTCCTCCCGCTCTTCCAGCTCCCCGAGAAACTCCGCGATCATCTCGTTGACCGCCTTCCGCGGATTCCTGGTGCGCCATTCCAGTTCCTCGGTCATCTCATCCGCTTCCTCTCTTGCTCCCTCCTCCCTCGCCCACGCGATCTCCTGCCTCGTGATTTGATTCTCAAGCTTCCAACGTTCCTCCATCAGCGTCCGCAGCTCCTCTTCCGCCTTCCCTTCCTCGATCTTCCCCTCCTCGAATTTCCAGACCAGATAGTCCAGGGCCGCCTCATTGGCAATCTCACCCACCATCAGCTTCGCCCACGCCACACCATCTCCCCGAGCCTCCTTCCACTCCGCCCGGAGGTCGTCCACGCGCTCGCCAGCCTCCTCCAGCACGTCCTCGTAGCTCAACCTGCGGGCCTCCTCGATCACCTCCATTAATCGTGGCGCATTCTCCCTCAGGAAGACCTCATCCTCTTTCCCAAGTTCCCTGGCGAAACCGGTCCCGCCAGGGATCAGCAGACAGAAGAACACAGGGAGCATGAGACGCATCCGCATCACGCGCTTACACTGACGGCTTCCTGCCTCAAAAACAACGCCTATACTTCAAACATCCCGTCCTCATTCCAGAAGCCTTCCTGCTTCCGATCACATTCCACCCTCATCTCACCTTCCAGTTCGGATCAGGCTCGTGCGCCTGATCCAACAGATTTGCAGCATGCCGCAACAAATCAGGGCGGCGCTTGCTGTAATCACGTTTCTCTCCGGGATCATTGGACATGTCGTAGAGCTCAATCGCACCGGTAAACATCGGTTTCCTGATGGCCTTCCATTTCCCGAAGCGTATCGCCTGGGCTGATCCTTGTTCATAGAATTCCCAGTACATCGTGGAATCTCGCTTCCAACGCTGCGCACGCGGCTGTCCACGCAGCGACCCCGCAAAGCTGTCACTGTCGATGCCCGCTGGTGCCTTCACGCCCGCCAATTCCGCAACCGTGGCCATCACGTCTCCAAAATACCAATGTGCGTCGTCTACGGTTCCCGCGCTGATCGTAGCGGGCCACCACGCGATCGTCGGCACCCTGATTCCGCCCTCTGTCAGGTCCCTCTTCCTTCCCCGCAATACTCCATTGGAATCAAAGAAGTCTGCATTGTGCCCCCCTTCCTGGTGAGGCCCATTATCCGAGGTAAAGATCACAAGGGTCTCTTTCTCGATCTTGAGTTCCCTCAGCAGGTCGAGCACCCGCCCGGTGTCACGGTCAATGTTCCGGATCATGGCTGCAAACCCCTTCTCCGGCTCCGGCCAGTCCTTCGCCGCAAACTCCCCGAGGGCCGGCACCTCCATCCCCTTGTTGCCCGCCTCATTGTTGGCATGAGGCACATTCAGGGAAAACAGGAGGAAGAATGGAGCCTTCTGATGTGCCCGAATGAATTTTTCCACATCCTTGATGAAGAGCTCAGGAGCATAATCTACCCTTCGGGCCGCAACTCCCCGCCCTCCCTGAGGCACGCCTGGTTTCTGGAATCTTCTCCAGCGCGGCTCCTGTTCATTGGCCAGTTTCTCAACCGATCCGTTCCGGATGAGGAAATCAGGGTAAAAATTATGAGCGTGCCACATGTCGACATATCCGAAGAAGTGATGAAATCCAATATCGTTGGGATTGCTCAGCTTGTCCGGCGTGCCCAGGCCCCACTTGCCGATGCAGCCTGTCTGGTATCCCGCATCCTTGAGCACCGATGCCACAGTCGGTTTTCCAGGGCGTAGGACAATCGGCTTGGTCGAGTTTCCACGTACCACCGTCCGGCCCATGTGTCGTCCCGTCATGAGGACACTCCGCGAGGGGGCACAGACCGTGCACCCGGCATAGAACTGCGTAAACCGCATTCCCTGAGCCGCCATCTCGTCGAGACGGGGCGTCTTCAACACTTCCTGCCCGAAACACCCGAGGTCTCCGTAACCCAGATCATCAGCCAGGATGAAGATGATATTCGGCTGTTTCTCCTTCGACTCTCCGAGTGCGCCCAAGGCAGCAAGCGGAGCCAGCAGGAGCGCACCAAGGGCAACCGACAAATTTTTCACGGGCAAGATGTGAGACCCAGACTCACCTCGTCGCAAGGAAAACCGCCTGCATCGGGATCAGGTACCACTTGCTCCCGAACGGCTGCAGGCCAGACCGTTCTGACCAAATCGTGTCCGGTTGAATCTCCTCCGCATCTTGTGGGACAGCTCCCTTTCCCGGTCACATCTTCGATCCCGATTGGCAGGTTGCCAAATCGCCAAAATCACTCAGACTTCTACCCACCATGACACCTCGCCTCGCCCTTCCGGCCCTCTCCCTGTTCCTCGCCCTCGGCGCTGCAGAAGCTCAGGACCTTCCCGCTGTGAATTACGAGAAGTTCGCCTCCGAGTTCGTTTCGCCTCTCAGCATGATTCCCTATGGAAAGGGCGATCAGGCCTTCCTTGTTGTCGACCAGGCCGGCGTCATCCATTTTCTTGACGAAAAGGGAGGCAAACCCGGCAAGGCCTTTCTCGATCTGCGAAAGTCGATTGTCTCCCTGAAGAAAGGCTTCGACGAACGTGGAACACTGGGTCTGGCTCTCCACCCGGATTTCTCCGATAACAGGAAAGCCTACGTCTACTACAGCGCTCCCCTCGCCAAGAAGGGGAAAGCTGGCTTCGATCACACCGCCCGCCTCTCCGAGTTCAAGGTGAAATCGGATGGCACCGCGGACGTCTCCAGCGAGCGCGTTCTCTTCACCGTCGATCAGCCGCAGTGGAATCACGATGGTGGAAACATCGTCTTTGGAAAGGATGGGTATCTCTACATCGCTCTTGGTGATGGCGGAGCTGCCAACGATCTTGACCCCAAGGGCAAACCCGAGGGAGGACACAGCAAGGGAGGAAACGGCCAGGCCCTCGACCGCCACCTCGGCAAGATCCTGCGGATCGATGTCAACTCCGGGGAGACCTACAGCATTCCCGATGGCAACCCGTTCAAGGGGAAGTCGGCTGGTCTGGAAGAAATCTACGCCTGGGGCATCCGCAACCCATGGGGCATGACCGTCGACCACAAGAGCGGCGACATCATCGTCGCCGACGTGGGGCAGAACCGCTTCGAGGAAATCAACCTCGTCAGCGCCGGCAACTTCGGCTGGCCCGTGTATGAGGGCTACGCGTCCTTCGACCAGCAGAAGCCCAGCGAACCAGCCACCCTCAAAGTCACGGCCTCACCCAAGGACTTCGTCCATCCTGTCATTGCCTATCCCCGCCACGATGGGTTTGGAAAGGCCGCAGGCTACGGAGTCAGCGTCACGGGTGGCCACGTCTACCGGGGCAAGGCCCTTCCCTCCCTCGACGGCGTCTATCTTTTTGCCGACTGGGCCCAGAGCTGGGCCGGCGGCAAATACGGTCTTTACGCCGGGGTCCGGGAGGACAAGACCACCTGGACGATGGCGGTCCTCCCCGGGGCCAAGACTCCCGCGGGACCGATCTCTCGAATGATTATCGGCTTCGGCTACGACCACGATGGCGAAATCTACGTCCTTACCAACACCGGTAAGGGACCATCCGGCAAAAATGGCGAAATCTGGAAAATCGTCCCGGCCAAGTAGAGGCGGGGCCCTCTCAATCGGCTCTTCGCTTCTGCGCGAAGAGCCAGTCCCACATTTCCTGCGACTTCCAGCAGGCACTCCAGGCGTTGTGCCCGACGCCCTTGAGCTCCGTGAACCTGGGGGCTCCACCGGCCGACTTGATGGCTGCAATCATGTCCGCACTCCGGCTGATTCTGATCACCTTGTCCCTGTCTCCATGCCATGCCCAGATAGGCAGGCTGGCAATGTTCCTGGCCCGGGATTTATCACCTCCCCCACAAATCGGAACAGCCGCGGCAAACAATCCGGGCCGCCTTTGGATGGCATCCCACGTGCCGTAGCCACCCATCGATAATCCCATCGCATACACGCGATCCGGGTCGATCTGCAAATTGCCGTTCGCCATGTGGGCATCGATCACTTCAAACATGAGACGCATCGAGTCCGAGATCTTGGGCATTTCATGTTCAAGGGAGGACCACGCTACATCGACCCAGAGCTTCCCCTTGGGCACCTGCCCCGCCAGGAAATAGCATGGCCGGGCCGCGAAGAGTCCTGCCCCTGCAAAGGCCTCCATCGCACCTGCGTCGCGGATCTGCCCGAAATTGTCCGAGCCTCGTCCGCCGGCGCCATGGTAAAAGACGACCAGCGGATAGCGCTTTCCCTTCTCAATCTTGTCCGGTTCCCGGAAGCGATAGTTGAGGGTATCCCCTCCCGCATCTTTCCAGATCCTGGGTAGATATGGTGCCCCCCGTCCCGGAACCTTCGATTCCGCATATCCCCCCCCGGAGAGTAGCAGAGAGAGCGACAGAAAGAGCAGTAACAGCGGATTGGTCATGGCGTGTGGGTTCTGTGTGGGTTCTTGATGCGATTCACGAAAGGTTCTCCTTTCCCTGCGCACCGGAACAAGCTTTCTTATTCAGAAGTAACCATGGCGAGATTCCCGGCAATCCTGATCCGCATCTCTGCCCTCGTGTTCACGCTTTCCCTGCTCTCCAACCACGCCACCGTGGCCGGAGAGGACCCCCCTTCGAATCAGGAGCAACCGCCTGCAAGCTTCTCGGTGCAACCCCGCGTCGCCTTCCCCGCTCCCGATTCTGCCGCCATCTCGTGGCAGGCCGCCAACCGGCAGGCTATTCTCTATTATGGTGAGAAAAATGCCAAGGTCCTCAAGGAGAAGCGCGAACTCCAGTCGAAGGACGGTCGCTTCAGCCTGATTCTGGATGGATTGAAGCCCACCACCACCTACCGCTACCGCATCGCGCTGGTAGAAGCCGGCAAGAATCACCTAAGCGAAATGTTCGAGTTCGATACGCGCTTCAACCTGGCCACTACCCCCGTGGCGTCTCCACCCGGCCAATCCAGCAAGGTCCAAGAGCTGTGCGGACTCGCTCTCGGGGCGACCGCAGACCAGAATGGCTACCTTCTTGTTCTCGGTCTTGTGGACGGCTCGCTTTGTGCTGCCCTCGCGGCCAAGTCCCGCTTCCACATCATTGCGGCTGATCCAGATCCCGTCCTTCTGTCCAAGGTCAGAAAGCAACTCTACCAGTCCGGCGTGCTGGGACACCGCGTCTCGGTAGTCCATCTGGATTCACCCGAGCAGACCGAGTGGACTGATGGCCTGGCCGACCTGATTCTCTCCGAGAAAAATGCCCCGGTCGTACCGGATGCGGAGTGCCTGCGGCTTCTGCGTCCCGACGGAGGAGCGCTCCTTCTCCCCGCCCGCCGCTCTTCCCCTGCCTTCCAGCAAACCCGTGGGACATGGGAGGCCGCCGGCTCCCTGGCGATCTTTCGTCGCCAGGAACTGGATGGCGCCCGCGACTGGACCCACCAGTATGGAACGGCTGGCAATGCCTCCTACACCGGCGAAGAACTGGGTGGCGAAAGTGCCACCTCAGGCATGTCCGTCCAGTGGATCGGTCACCCCGGAGGAGACTTCGGTATCGACCGCAGCCCGCGCATGCCAGCGCCCCTCGCAGCCAATGGGCGCCTCTTTCACCAGGGCATGAATCGCCTGGTTGCTCTCAATGCCTACAACGGAGCCGTCCTGTGGTCCTACGAGATCCCATCTCTCCGGCGGGTGAACATTCCCCACGACTGCTCCAACTGGTGTGCTGATGATGATCACCTTTACCTCGCCATCAGTAATCGCCTCTGGATGCTCGATGCCAGAACAGGTGCCCTGCGACATGCGCTCCACCTCCCCCGGCAGGAACGTGCGACACACGAATGGGGGTTTGTGGCCCAGGAGGATGATTACCTGATTGGTTCCGCAGTGCGCACCAGCTCAACCTACCGGGAATTCTGGGGCGCCATGCACTGGTATGACAAGGTGGGCGCAGCAGCCTTGATTGCGCAGGTCTGCAGCGAGCGCCTCTTCGGATATCGCAAGTCAACCGCCGAGGGCTCCTGGACCTACGGCCGGGGCCTCATCCTCAATCCCACTCTCGCCCTCCACGACGGCAAACTCTATTTTCTTGAGAACCGGTCCCTCCAACTGCCCCCCGGAGGCAACGCCCGTGTCACCGACCGCAAACTGTGGCTCGACCTCACCGCCGTATGTCTGGATGCCGGCACGGGAGAGCTCCTCTGGGAGAAACCCGGTCCCAGGCCCGTTCACCTCAACGAGAAGATCGGCTTCGTGCAGGCCGCCTACGGAATCGCCACCGACCATGGCTACCTTGCTGTCCTTTCCGAGGGAACGGTCAACAAGGCCGGCACCTACCAGAAAACCGGCATGTTCCGCTGCACCAACTATGGCGAAGGAGGCAAGGAGATCTGGCAGACGGACAGCCCCTGGGGAGCAGATCACCACGGCCTGCACTTTACGCACCCTGTCGTTACCGAGGACCGCCTCTACTTCGCCCCCCATATTCACGACATCAAGACCGGAAAGCCCCTCGGCACCAGCTATGGCCCGCGCCGTGGATGCTCCACGGTCGTGGCTGTCAAAAATGCCCTCATGTTCCGTATTCTTGGCGAGGGCAACTCCCCTCTGGGACTCTGGAACAAGGACACGGGGTCCGTATCGCGCTTCATGCGCCTGCGCCCGAGCTGCTGGCTAAACACCATTCCCGCCCAGGGCATGCTGCTTATCCCGGAAGGCGGGGCCGGATGTTCCTGCGGCGGCTGGATGGAGACCTCGATTGGATTCAAGCCCATCTGGAGGAACCGCAGGCTCCCAACCACGGATTCCGAGTAACTACCAATGACCACGTCGATGTTCAGAACCTGCGCTCTCCGACTACTCACCGTAAGTCGGAGATCAAGGATTCTCGGGGTCCTCGCACCCGGGGTCATCCTGCTCCCTGCCATCATCTGCGCCTCCGAGTGGCCCACCTACCGCCACGATGGCCGTCGCAGCGGAGTCAGCACCGACACCCTCTCTTTTCCCCTGAAGCCACTCTGGCATCATGAGGGTGGGACGCCACGGCAGGCCTGGAGCGGCCCGGCCAAGTGGGATGCCTACTCGGGCAACGCTGGCCTGCAATCGATGCGAAACTTCGACCCATGCTACTTCGTCACCGCGGCCGGCGATCTGGTCTACTACGGGTCCTCCCACGACAATGCAGTCCATGCCCTTGATGCTGATACAGGCAAGGAGCGCTGGGTCTTCTTCACCGAGGCGCCCGTGCGCCTGCCCCCAACCATTCACGAGGGCCGCGCCTTTGCCGGATCCGATGACGGGATGCTCTATGCCTTGGAGGCTGGAAGTGGTCGACTGATCTGGAAAGACCGTGGCGCACCCGGGGATCGCCGAATCCCGAGCAATGCCAGTCTTATCTCGCTGTGGCCAGTCCGGACCGCTCCCCTTATTGCCAACAATGCACTCTATTACACCGCTTCCCTGACACCCTGGGAGTCGAGCTGGCTCATCTCCCTCGACCCTGCTACTGGTGAAAGGAGATTCAGCCAGGAAGTCGGCGGGGTCACCTTTCAGGGAGCGCTTCTCGCCACCGTCAATACTCTCATTGCTCCCCAGGGCCGCTCCGCGCCCCTCCTCTACGATCTCGCCACCGGCCTTCCCGCCGGAACAATTGGTCATGCCGGCGGCGTCTTCTGCCTCGTTACGGAGGACAATGAACTGATCACCGGACCAAGCTCCCAGAAACCCAAGGACAGTCAGCTTCTCCTTACCAGTGCGGAAGGAGCCAAGATCGCTACCTTCAATGACACCTCCCGGGCCGTCATCGCCCAAGGCATCGCCTATCATCATACCCGGGGCACCCTGAGAGCCCTGCCACTCGGAGCTGCCAAGAAGACGTCAACCGGCTGGACCGTGGAGGCTCCCGCCCCCCATGAATTGATTGTATGCGGCAATGCGGTGCTAGTCGGGCATGCGGCCGAAGTGTGTGCCTACGCACGGAAGGATGGCACCCTCCTGTGGAAAGCCTCCATTCCCGGAGGCGGCCTGGTCCACGGACTAGCCGTTGCTGACAGGACCCTCTACGTCTCGGACAGCCGGGGAGGAATCTACGCCTATCGCCCGTAGCCCCCATATCGCCCACTGTAAACCAGCCGCCGCTTGCCGAAATGATACGCTCTCTGTCTCTTTTCACTCTCCTGACCATATCCCTCTGGGCTGACGAGCCTGCGGTAACCCTCAGGAATCATATCCCACCCGAAGCCAACAACGCAGAGGAAGCCCTGCGCGACAGCTTCTCCTACCGGGCCGCCCTGCGGGCGGCAGATCACTTCGCCATGGACTGGCAGGAATCGCACAGCTGCATTACCTGCCATACCAATGGAATGTATCTGATTGGGCGAGCTCCCACCGGAGCCGAGGCTCCCGCATATCTTGAAGCCCGCGATTTTGCCCGGGCCTTCATCGGCCCCCACGTCAATCCGGATGCCCCGGAATCCTCGCGCCGGCGACCAGGCACGGAAGCCATCGTCGCCACCACTGCCTTTCTGGCGATCAGCGACATCAAGGTGGAAGGACACCTGAGCAAAATAACCACGCAGGCCTTCGACCATGCCTGGCATCTCCAGGCCAAATCGGGAGAGTGGGAAAAATGGACCAAGTGTAACTGGGGACCGTATGAATCAGACGACCACTTCGCCGTTTCCCTCATGACCCTGGCCCTAGGCATGGCGTCACATGACGACTACGTAAAATCTCCCTCGGCCGTCGAGGGCAACAGGCGTCTCCTCGCATTTCTGCAGGAACATCCACCCGTATCCCTCCACCAGAAAGGCATGCTCCTCTGGGCCTCAGGCTACCGGGACGACCTCGCCAAGCCGGAAACCCTCCACCAGTGGCAGAAGGAATTCTTCGCCGCCCAACGGGACAACGGTGGCTGGGTTCTGCCCGAACTCGGAGACGAAAACTGGAAACGCTCGGACGGCAAGGTGCAGTCCACTGACCCGGATGCCTACGGCACGGCCTTCGCCGTGCACGTCCTGTCCGAATCCGGCATCGCAAGCGACGACCCGCGGCTCTGCAGGGCACGCCAGTGGCTGCAATCGCAACAGCGGGCAAGCGGCCGCTGGTACACCCGCTCTCCCCGTAAGGACAACAAGCACTACATCTCCAATGCCGCCACCAGCTTCGCCCTGCTCGCGCTGAGACCCGGCAACTAGCGCAGCTCGAGACCTTACCTCTGCATCGAAGCCGGTCAGGCCTCCACCGGCCTCGCCACATGGCGTGACTCTCAATCACGCAAGAATCTCTCTCACGACCCGCCCATAGACATCAGTAAGGCGGAAATCACGCCCGGCGTAGCGGTAGGTGAGCCGCTCGTGGTCGAGACCGAGAAGGTGAAGGATGGTCGCATGGAGATCATGGACGTGCACCTTGTCCCTGACCGCACGAAAACCAAAATCATCAGTCTCCCCGTAAGTCATTCCACCACGGACTCCACCCCCCGCAAGAAACATGGAAAACCCGTAGTGGTTGTGATCACGCCCGTTGCCATTCTCAGACACGGGTGTTCTTCCGAATTCTCCACCCCAAATCACCAGGGTGTCCTCGAGCAGGCCGCGACGCTTGAGATCCCTGAGGAGGGCAGCAATCGGCTGGTCAATATTCCGGCAATGCTTCTTCCCTGATTCATTGTGATTGCGATGGGTGTCCCAGGGCTGTCCGTCGCCGTAATAGACCTGCGTGAAGCGCACTCCGCGTTCCGCCAGCCGGCGGGCCAGCAGGCAGCCATTTGCAAAATGGCCCTCTCCATATTCTTCGCGAACTGATTCCGGCTCTCTCGCCAGGTCAAATGCCTCGCTAGCTTCAAATTGCATCCGGAAGGCCGTCTCCATCGAAGCCAGCCGGGCCTCCAGGTCAGCATCAGGTCCCCGTTGTGCAAGATGCCGCTGGTTCAGCTGCCTCATCAAGGCCAACTGCCGCAGCTGCGTCCCCCTGCTCAGGTGCGCATTGCGCAGATTGGGAATCATCCTGTGCGGATCCAAACTCGAGTGATTGACATAGGTCCCCTGATACTGCGCGGGCAGAAAAGCACTGTTCCAGAGCACCGAGAAGCGCACCGGCCGCCCCGGGCAAAGAACAACATACCCCGGCAGGTTCGCATTCTCCGTGCCCAACCCGTAGAGGGTCCAGGCGCCCATGCTCGGCACGGTCGGACTGATCGTGCCATTGTTCATCATGAGAAGTGCCGGACCGTGATTCGGATTGTCTGAGTGAAGAGAGCGCAGGACACAGATGTCATCAATGACCTCACTCACATGTGGCAGCAGTTCGCTGACCTGGACTCCGCTCTTTCCGCAGGGAGAGAACCTGAACGGGGATGGCAGAACTCCCGCGGTCTTGCGCTCGGTACGAAGCTCCACCTCACTCGGCCGGTCCCCCTCATGCCGTGCGAGCGCAGGCTTGGGATCAAAGAGATCCCCCTGATAGGGGCCGCCGTTCATGAATAGTTGAATAACCCGCTTCGCCCGGGGCCGCCCGTGCGGTTGGCTGCCCTGCACGGAAGCCATCAGGCTCGCAAGGCCCACCGCGCCCAATCCTCCGCCGGTCTTCTGCAACCAGCGACGTCGCGAAAGTAGATGGGAGTCCGCGTGCATGGATCTAGTCTACAAAAAGAAACTCGTTGCTTCCCAGCAGCACATGCGCGTAGTGCAACCAGTTTTCGTGCGGGGTCGCACCTTCGCCCGAAAGAAATGTACTCGCAAGTTGCAATTCCTCTCCGCTGGCCGGCCGCCCAAACAGCAATTCATGGGCTAACTGGACACGTGCTTCATCGCCGCCGGGAGCCTCACCGTGAAGTCGGGCGACCAGAGCCTCCGCCTGTCGCCGGTAGAACTCTCCGTTGAGAACGAATAATTGCTGTAGTGGCGTAATGGTCTTTTCCCGGGCCGGACTATGCGCATCAGGGTTGGGAAAATCATTAATCTGAAGAACGGGCTCAAGATCCCGTCGGTCAATCTTTCCGTAAATCGTCCTCCTCCTGTTCTCGACGCTGGTCAGCTCCCGCGGTGGGCCTCCCAACGAGCGGTCCAGCCCCCCTGCCACCGCCAGCATGGCGTCGCGCCAGGACTCCACTTCCAGACGCCGCCGATTCATGCGCCACAGCCACTTGTTGTCCGGATCCCGCCGGGCCATCTCGGGACGGTGCACGCTCCGCTGGCGGTAGGTCGCTGATGTCACGATCTCGCGATGCAACCACTTCAGCGACCATCCGTTCTCGATGAAACGTGCTGCCAGGTCATCAAGGAGCTCCGGGTGCGTAGGACGCTCACCCTCGACACCAAAGTCACTCGGCGTATTCACCAGCCCACGCCCGAAATGCTGGAGCCAGATCCGGTTGACTATCACCCGGGCGCTCAGAGGTGCCGCTTCCTGGAACAGGCTGTCCGCGAGCTCCCGGCGACCGCTCCCGGAGGTAAAGGGCTTCGGGTTTCCCTTCGACAAAACCCGCAGAAATCTTCTCTTCACCACCGGACCGAGGGTGGCAGGATCTCCGCGCACCTGCAGGCGCAGGTCTCTCGGCACGCCAGCCTTGTACTCAAGCTTCGTTCCGAAGTCGCTCTTGGGCACAACGCGAATACTCGATTCGATCACCGCGGGAACAAGGTGATCGTAATCCGGCGTGGACTCCCTGAGATGCCGAATCTTTTCCTCGAGTTTACGCAGCTGCGACTTCTCTTGCCCGGGTAGAGACTTTGACCCCTCCAATTCCTTGATCTCCTTTTCGAGTCTCGCCACCTCCTTACGCGCCTCGTCCGCCACTCTTGCACGCTCTCCTCCGACACTGGAGCGGTCAGCCCGGCGGATACTCGCGAACACTCCCGCCAGAGCATAATAGTCTGCAGTGTCAATGGGGTCGGACTTGTGGTCGTGACAGCGCGCACAGGAAATGGTCAGACCGAGAAAGGTTCTTCCGACCGCATCGACGCGTTCTTCCCACTCTTCCGCAACAATCGTTCGAATGACTTCCGGGGCGAGAAGGAGCTCCTTGTGATACACCGGGCTGACTCCCAGAAAGCCCAGCGCCGGCATGTCTTCAACGCCGGTCTCCTCCATGAGGTCTGTCGCCAGCTGCCGCCTTACGAACTGGTCGTAGGACATGTCCGCGTTCAGGGCTCGCACCACCCAGTCCCGATATCGATAGGGGTTTCCATGCGTCACGATCCAGCGTTCACGCACATCGGTGTAGCGTGCCAGGTCCAGCCACGCCCGGGCCCAGCGCTCCCCATAGTGCGGAGAGGACAGGAGACGATCGACCAGTCTGAGATAGGCCTCCGGGGACTGATCGGCGAGAAAAGACTCCACCTCGGAGGGTGAGGGAGGAAGCCCCGTCAGGTCATAGCTCAACCTTCGAATCTGAACGCGACGACTGGCCTCTCCGGAAGGCTCGAGCCCCTGCTTCCGCATTTCCACGTCGATAAAATCGTCGATCCGGTTTTCTCTCCATCCGTCCCGGGGGGGAGGGTCTCCCCTGCGCAATGGCTGAAACGACCAGAATCTCCTTCCTTCCTCAAAATCAATCGCACTGGGGCGCTCCTCTGTTCCAGCCTCTCCGGGAGACAGGGCAAACCCCGTCAAGGCGGCAATCAGGATCCTATGGTGGAGGCTCTGCATCACAACAGGTCGGGAGACGGGAGTGCGCCCCGCTCGTTCGGCACGCAGGATCTCGTGAAACCCTCATGATTCATAGTCCAAATAGGGATCACCCCGAACGCATTTCGTATTTCCACCGTCGCGCCGGCCGGCCAAAAAAGAAATAGACAAGGGGGAACCATGCCCGCCCGAGCGTCCCTCGAGATTCCATTTAGGGTTTGGCGCGGGAGGATCCGCGCCTAGACTCCCCGCAGCCCCGTTGCAGCACCTCTCGCCCAACATTCCGCCACTACCGATCAGCGGCCAGCGGTGCGCAATTTGCACGGGGAGCACACTATGAAAGCAGTAGGTGTTACACCCAGTCAGCGAGAAGTCGGAATCCTCGACCACTCCACCCCCGAACTTCAGCAGGACGATGAGGTCATCATCCGGACCCTCGATGTGGGCATCTGCGGCACCGACCGGGAAATCTGCACCTTCGTCTATGGAGATCCCCCGGCAGGCTCAGACTATCTCGTCCTCGGCCATGAGGCGATGGGAGAGGTCATTGAAGTGGGTGCCGCCGTGCAAAACCTCAAGGCCGGAGACTTCGTCGTTCCCTCCGTGCGGCGCCCATGCACGGATGAGAACTGCCTGCCCTGCAAGCAAGGCCTTCAGGACTTCTGTTCAAACGGAAACTATGTCGAACGCGGAATCAAGGAATGCCACGGCTTCATGACCGAGTCCTTTGTGGAGCGCGAACGATTCCTCACCTACATTCCCCCCGACCTGAAGGACCTCGCCGTCCTCATGGAGCCTCTCACCATTGCGGAGAAGGGCCTGGCCCAGGCGTGGGCCACCCAGAAACGTCTTCCCTGGGTCCGCCATTACGAGAATGGAAAGCCTACCGGGAAGGGCCTCAACGCGGTGGTCTTGGGCGCCGGACCGATCGGCATTCTGGGCGCAATGACCATGCGGGCTGCCGGCTTTGAAACCTATGTCTACAATCGTTCCCCCGCTCCCAATCCCAAAGCTGAGATCGTAGAGGCAATCGGAGCAAAGTACATCTCTTCGAAGGATGTTGCCGTCAGCGACCTCCCCGGAGAAGTCGGTTCCATAGACCTCGTCTACGAGGCAGTAGGAATATCTTCCGTGGCCTTTGACGTCCTTGGTGTCCTCGGAGTCAACGGTGTGTATATCTTTACCGGAATTCCGGCTCCCGGTGACCCCATTCAGGTCGATGCGGACCAGCTCATGCGTAACATTGTCCTTGGCAACCAGTCCGTGATCGGGACCGTCAATGCCGACGATGCCTCCTTCAAGGCCGCCATCAGGGACTTGGCCTACTTCAGGAAGCATTGGCCCGAAGCCATCGACGCAGTCATCACCAGGCGCTACTCGATTGAATCCTGCCGCGAACTCCTCCTCGAGCGCGCGACCGGCATAAAGAATGTGATCTCTTTCGAGTGAGCCCGTCCCGCCAAGGGGACTAGTGGTCCTTCAGAAAGTGCAACGCCTCTCCGGCGGGGGCACCCTCAATGTAGCTGATCAGCTCGCCAATTTCTCTGACGTGGGGCGCCAGCATTTTTCGTTCCTGGTGTTCACGAAGCCTTGTCTCGACTTCCCGCAGACGTGGCAGGAGCGGCTTGGCAGCCCCTCCATACTTCCGGAGGATCCTGAGGCAGCGCATGACCCGGTGGCGCTTGCCCCAGCGGTCAAGGTCCATGCTCTCCAAGCACAGGGACATACCCTCCGCAACACGGTGATTGGCAAGGAGCTCCAATCCCCGCAATCGAATACCGTCCGAGAACATGACCCCACTGGGAGCAGGCTCTACAATCGCCCGGCGAACCGCCGGCAGAAAGGGCTGCGCCTCCTCAAAACTGAGCTGTTCATACAGCGAGCCCACGACTCCTCGAGCACGGGCATCCGGATTCTGCAGCAAGCGCTCCACCGCAGGTCGCAGGTCGCCTAGATCGGCTCCTTCCACCGATCGCGCCAGGAGCCCCTCGATCCCGAGCACTCCTCCCCGGCAGAAGAGGCAGAAGGCCAGGTAGCGTTGGGTCATTTCAGCTGGGTCGGCCTCGTCATTGCGCTCGATAAGCTTGAGAAAATCGGGCACCACCTCCATCACCGGAGCGCCAATCGCGGTGAGAGCCTGCGCAGCCTGCACCCGCAACCAGAGGTCATCACTCCAGAGAAGCTCACGGAGTTCGTCGACTGCCGCTGCTCCCTGCTTCCCAAGAGCAATTAAGGCCTGACACGCTCCATAGCGCATCTCGAATCCCACCGCATCGAGCCGATCGATCAGGACTTCAACCGGCAAGTCTTCATGCTCCGCAAGAATCTTCGCCGCGCGCTGGCGCACAGCCGGTGACCAGCTCTCCAATGCCCGGAGCAATTCCGCACTCGAAAGAGACTGATACGGCGCGCAGCCACTGTCCCACGAGCTGAACCCCCGGCCGGCCGCAAGCGTTTCCCGGAGTTCAACTCCACTGAGAACGTTGCCCGGCTTCACCCCACGCCCGGTCATATGGAGCCTCCCTTGCGGGAGAAGATAAGAGAGCAAAAAGGCTCCCGTACAATCCCACCTGGAATACTTGTGCTCAGCTCCCGAGCTGCCCGCGCCACCCTGATAGGGAAACTTTCCATCGTGACCCCGGTTCAGGTCGAAGAACCAGCGTTGCTCCTTGAGATAGGATGAGACTGCCTCTGGACCAGCTCTCATCGCACCCAGGGCACCCCATAGGTAACTGAAATAATTGCCCGTATGACCTCGCTCGCGCTCACCGTAGGAGGCCACCGTCATCCGGGAAAAGAATCTGGCCCCGGCCCCGTGATCCTGGAGGTCGAAGAGGAGTGCTGCTATCGAGTTCTTCCCGTTATCGTCGTGAAAACTGACATTGGGAGGATGGTCTCCATAGGGAATGGAACCCTTTCCAATATAAAACCCGAAGAATGCATTACCCCTCTCAATGGCCTGGTCCACCACCGGCTCCTCCACCCCACACTTTTTGCCCAGCACAAGCGAGAGATGGCAAACCAATCCCGCCTGGTTGAGCGCACCATAGCCCCCCAGGCGTCCGTGTGTTTTTCCATCGTTCCACTGCGGCCATGCCATGGTATGCCCCCAGGTTCCAACTCCACTCTGTCCCTGCGCGAGTCGCACGGTGTACTCTCGAATAGCGGGAAGCACTTCACGATCGCCCGTCGCCAGGAAATATTCCGTGAGGAGAAGGTTGGTATAGCCCCAATGCCAGGAGGCCATCGCGGACGCCGGTGACATGTCAAGGCGGAGATCGGTTGGGCCGAGGCGGCGTGCATAGTCCCGCACAATTGGCATGTATTCCTCATTGCCCGAGGCCAGGAGGGCGAGAACATTGATCTTTCCGTCGATTCCCTCCTTCAGATTATTCACGATGTGCGCACATCCGGCATCGATGATCTTGGCTGACTTCTCACAATCCCACGGGGAGCGATCGTGATAACTGCCCAGGATACGGAGCTGAATGATCACCGACTCGGTCTTGCCCTCACGCCAGCGCAGGACACTCAGCTTGCCGCCTTGCTGCACCGTCTCGGCGGCCCCCACCGCCGCCCCGAAAGACTTGCGGGCATCACCTGAAAAGTGTTCACCATCCACTCCAAGAATCACATCACCCTCCTGGAGAATTCCGTCCGCGGGCGAACCGGCCGCGACCGAGGTGATCAAGATCTGGCGACTGTCGGTCGTTTCCAGATTCCATCCCCAGATCCAGCCACGTGCACCAGTAGGCCCCAGATTCCAATCATGCTTCGCATCACTCCTTCCACCCTTGGTAAGATCAGGAACCTCCGGCCTCGGAGATACCGCCCACAGGCTTCCTCCCGCTGTGAGAAAAAGACCAATCAGGATCTGGAGGCATGGGTTTTGCATCACTCCAAAATTCAAGCTCAGTTTAATACGTTCGTATTAGCTCGTATAGTTCAAGAAAATGCCATTACAAATTGGAGGGCCCTAAGGAGCTATTGACATTTCATACCTCTCTAACTCCTCTCAAGTATCAGATTTTCATGTGGTTAGGATGATTCGCAATAGAAACACCTCTCCATGGCAAAACGTTCCCTCGTGATTTTGGCTACGGACCGTCTACGTTCTCTCCAGATGCTCCGCCTTTCGCTCCTTGCCCTGACTGCCGTGCTGCCACTGCCGCACGCCTCCGGCGTGGAGCCTGAAGCCCAGTCCTTTGGAGACCGCATCGCTCGCATGGTAAACCCCGCCGTCCGCCGGGCCGACAAGCGCCTTGCCCGGATTGAACGCGAACTTCTTTCTCTCCCTGAGCTCTACAATGGCCCACGCGGTTCCCGCTTCGGCTTCCACAGCGAAACCATTGCTGAGCAGGAAGAGGCGCATCACCTCCAGATTGACCTCGGCGAATCCCGCCCGATCGATGCGATCATTCTGGTCCCTGTCCATCTTCCCACCCTCGGAGCAAAGGGAGAGGGCTACGGCTTTCCTCTCCGATTCAGGATCGATCTTTCGGAATATCCGGACAGGAACTTTCAACCTCTCGCAGAATACACCACGCAGGACTTCCAGAATCCGGGGCGCTACCCCGTCAAGATTCCAGCGGGGGACGCTCAAGGGCAAGGGCGCTTTGTGAGAATTACCTCCACCAAGCATGTCCCGGCCAAGGATGGATTCATATGGGCCATGGAAGAAGTCATGATCCTTTCGGGCAACTACAATATAGGTGCCAACAAACCCCGGTCCTCCACCAGCGAGCAGGAGCTTTTCCCCAACTGGTCCTCACGGCGAGTGAATGACAACATTACCCGTTTGGGGATACCCCACACGACGGACCCGAGCCCTACCAACGGGTTCCTCAGTGCCCCATCCGACAACGGATCGCTTCCCAAATGGGTCGTGATCGACCTGGGTGAACACCTTCCCATTGATGAGGTTCGCATCATCCCGACGTCTTCCGAGGATCCCGAAGTGGTGGGCGGACGGGGATTCCCGGGAAGATTTGCCGTGGAGCTCTCTAACGACCCGGATTTTGAGACCACCGTCTGGCGGTCGAGTCAGGCCCGGCACCCGCTGGGCTATCCGTGGAACGGGAGCTTCGTCCGAAGCTGCAATCGCGAAACCGCCCGCTACCTGCGGATTATTTCCAGCGCTCTCTTCGCGCGAGGTAACCTCCACAGCCTCGCCCTCGCGGAAGTGCAGGCCTACATGGATGGGGAGAATGTTGCCCTCTGGAAAAACGTCCGGGTGAGTGACCAGACCACACGGCCTGATTCCGAGCGCTGGGCTCCCAAGCATCTGGTCGATGGATACTCGAGCTCCAACCGCCTCATTGAAATCCCCGAGTTTGTCGATCTCATCATCGAACGCGGAGAACTCGAACGAGAGCGGGCCAAGTTACTCCTGGAGCGCGAAGAGGATATCGAGTTTGCCTCCGCCAGTGTGACAGCCGGGGCCGGAACAATCGGCGGTGTGGCGCTCTTCGGGTGGTGCTGGATGATTTTTCGACAGCGTTCGGTGCGCCGCCGGGATGCTGAAAGACTGCGCGAGCAAATCGCCCGCGACCTCCACGATGATATTGGAAGCAACCTGGCGGGCATCGTCCTGATCAGTGAGGTGGGAAGCAACAATGGGGAGGCCAGTGGAGAAATCCGGGACGATTTCAGGGAGATCAAGGAAACCGCCGAACACACTTCCGATGCCATGCGTGACATCGTATGGCTGATTCACGTCGGCAACGCCACCACGAGGGATCTCTTCATGAAAATGCGGGAATCAGTGGGCTTGATCGTGGGGCACCTTGATACTTCCATCTCGGCTGATCCTCCTTCCTTCAAAAGCCGGCCCATCGACCTGCAGGCTCGTCGCCACTTCTTCTTCGCCTTCAAGGAAGCCCTCAACAACGTGCGGAAGCACGCTCAGGCCACCAACGTCGACGTGCTTTTTGAGGTGACACACAATCGGGTTACCTTTGTAGTTGCTGACAACGGAAGTGGATTTGAGCCGGATGAAGTAGACATATCAGGTCACGGACTGGAGAATTTCCGCCGTCGGGCCGAACGGGTGAATGGAGAATACAAAATCGAAAGTGTGCGGCGGGAAGGGACTACCGTAAGGTTCTCCGCGCCGCTCAACCGAAAGAACCAATGACTGAATCAAACGCCGAAAAAATCCGGGTCTGGCTGGTCGAGGACAATGAAGTCTTCCGCCGCAACGTACAGCGCGTCATCAATGGCCTGGATGAGATGGTTTGCAACGGTAGCTTCGAGTCCGCCGAAAGCACTTTTGCGGCCCTCCAGAGTCATCCTGCACCGGATGTGATCCTGCTCGATGTCCAACTCCCCGGAATCGATGGCATCGTAGCCCTCGGAAAGCTCAAGGAAGTTGTCCCTGACACCCGGGTCATCATCCTGACCGTATTTGATGATGCAGATAAAATTTTCCGGGCAGTCTGCGCCGGGGCCTCGGGCTATGTCTTGAAAGCCTCCGGTACCGATAAGATTGGGGAGGCCATTCGCCAAGTCATGGGTGGAGGAGCTCCCATGACTCCCCAGGTCGCCAAAAAAGTGCTCGATGCCTTCGCAAATTCTGAGCTCATGCCCGGTGCCAAGGGTGATTATGGTCTTACCGCCCGGGAACAGGAAATCCTGCGCCTTCTTGCCGAGGGTCTGCTCAAGAAGGAAATTGCAGACGCACTGAGCATAAGCGTCAACACGGTCTCCACTCACCTGCGCCGGGTTTACGACAAGCTCCACGTCAACACCAACACCGGGGCGGTGGCGAAAGCGCTGCGGGAGGGAATCATCTAGGAAGCCAGACCATGGTGGGCTGGCAGTGCCTGGCATCACGATCCGGTCTTCAGCCGGCAGAGCATCCCTACCTGATACCCTTTTCTGGTATTCACCGCACAGGAGAGCGTTTATGACGCGGACCTTCCCATGGCTCGTTACGGGCTATCCCCGGATTCACCGTGCCCTCCCAGCTGACGCAAATAGTGATAGGAGTAGATTCCTGTCCCATGCCCGTCCGCAAAATGGAGCTGCAGGGCATATCCTCCAACCAGCTGATAGCGGATCAACAAGAAACTCCGCTCGTTGTAGGTTACCTTCGGCTTGATTACGCGACCGGTGGCATCGGGTTCTCCCTGGCAGCTGGCGCAGGGACAACTTCGCCGCAGGACCTCCATATCCAGATAGCTCTCTTCCCCATCGCCCCACGCTATGGCCAGCTCGCTTCCTACGACGACGATGTTCTCGATTGCCAGCATGAACCTATTCCGGAGCGGCTGCTCTCCTGCGAGGGCCGAAGATCGAAGAGCCTACCCGCACGATGGTCGCGCCCTCTTCAATGGCAACCTCGAAGTCGTGACTCATTCCCATGCTCAACCCGGGCAGGGAAATCCCGGTGCCTTGCTGAAGGTCATCCCGGAGGGCCCGTAATGCCCGAAAAGACGACCGGGCCGCCTCGGGCTGGGCAACTACCGGAGGGATCGACATCAGTCCTGCCACCTCCAGGTTGCTCAATCCGGCCAGGTCAGGAAGAGCCTCGCCCAGCTCTCCCACCGCAAACCCGCTTTTGCTCTCTTCACCGGCGGCATTGACCTGAAGGAAGATTGACGTCTTCCTGTTCAGTTCCCCCGCAACCCGATCGAGATGACGAGCCAGGCGGACAGAGTCAACGCTATGAATCGAATCAAACAAGGCAAGCGCCTTGCGGGCCTTGTTTCGCTGCAGGTGCCCGATAAAATGCCACCGCAGGCCGTCTGGAAGCTGGGCGATTTTTTTCTCCGCCTCCTGCAATTTGTTTTCTCCCAGCAGGGTATGCCCCTCCTCAAGAACTTCCGTGATCACGGAGGGGGACCAGGTTTTGGTTACCACCAGCAGCTCAACTTCAGAGCAGTCGCGCCGGGAACGCTCGGCTGCACGGGCCACGCGCTGCTTTACGGCACGCAAGTTGGCGCCGATCTCCACCATGCTTACAGAAGTCCGGGGCGTTTTACCGCTCGGCCGGGAGGATGCCTGCCGTCCGGGCCTTGTCGCTCTGTTCGACGAGATCACCAATGATTGCCAGAGTCTCCCGCTTAACTGGATCAAGGCCACTCGGCCAGAGAGGCGTGTCATCCAAGGCCTCCTCCTTGTTGGTCGCCCGGCGCATGAACGCCTCTGCATCCTTCTCACGGTCGACTTCAGATAGCTTATCGGAATTCAGGTCATCGAGAGTCAACCGGAAGAACTTGAAGCGTTTCTTATCAGCCTTCTCCATCTCCGCGAAGCGCTTCCGCCGCTCCTCATTGCGGGTTTTCCGACGTGTCTCCGACTCCGACAGCTCAGTTTCCCGTTTTTCTCGATTGAGGGATACCGCATTACCGTCGATCCGTTTCTTCGTTCGAGCCACGTCGTCGACAACATATTGAAAATCCCGGGAGAGCTTTACTCTCGCCTCATTACGCTCCTTGAGAACGGGCAGAAATAGTCCTTTTCTATCGAGCGGGCGAAAATCGGGAGCCTTGCGGATAAGGTCATGATCAAGAGGGTGCTTGAGATAGGCTTCGCCGACCTCAAGGGCATCCGTGAGAGATGGCAGGATGACATCGGGCTCCACGCCCAGCTTCTGGGTGGAACTACCCGAAACCCGGTAGAACTTCTGGATCGTGGTCTTCAAGTATCCGGCCCGGCTGTTATCCTCAAAAAATCGAAAATAGCGGCCAATTTCCATGGGCTGCTGCACGGTCCCTTTCCCGAAGGTGGACCGGTCTCCCACAATGACGCCACGATTGTAATCCTGCAGGGCTCCGGCGAGGATTTCGCTCGCGGACGCACTCGACTTGTCCGTTACCACAACGAGCGGCCCCTTATACAGCGGCCTTCGGAAAAGGGCTTCCTTGGACTCAATCCGGCCGATCGTGTCCTTGATCTGTACAACGGGCCCCCGGCCAACGAAGAACCCGGTGATCCGGCGAACCTCCTCCAGAGATCCCCCACCATTTCTCCGGAGGTCGAGTACTAAACCGTCCACCTGCTCCTTTTTCAGGCGGGTAACAAGCTTCTGGACATCCTTGGAGACACTTGGGACGCCGGTTTGGAAATCCATGTAGAACGAGGGAAGCTGCAGCCAGCCGATCCGACGCTTCCCGGTCGCATGAGTCATTTCGATCACTTCAGCACTCGCCAGCTCATCCTTCAACTCCACCCGGCCCCGCGTGATCGTAATGAACTTCACTTCTCCCGGGGCCCCATCAGACGGCTCCACCTTCAATCGGACCTCGGTGTTCACCTTGCCCCGGATCATTTCCACTACGTGGTCAATCTTCATGTACATGATGTCGGTCACGTCTCCCGAGTTGAGCGGGTCGACTCCCACAATACGGTCATTCAGCTTGAGTTCACCCTGCTTGTCCGCTGGACCGCCGACCACGATTCCCGTGATCTTGGTTGCGCCATCATCCTCTGCCTGGAGAAGAGCCCCTATTCCCACCAGTGAGTTCGACATCCCTGAACGAAAACGCTCCATCTCACGCGTGCTCATATAATCGGTATGCGGATCGTGGGCCGCAGCAACTGCACTCAGGAAATAGTTGGCGACATCCTCTTCATCTGCCTCCCCGATACTACGGTGGAAACGGTCATAGCGCTGGACGATCTTGGCAGCCGGGCCTTTTTCATTCGCGAGCGGGTCCTTCTTGCCCTGTTCCTCTGCAAGTCGTTTGACGGCGTCACGGCGAAGCATTTCGGAAAGGAGCGCCTCCTCAATCTGACGCTTCCAAACCTCTTCCGCTGCCTGTTGGCTTGCCGGCCAGTTCGCGTCCTTTCGAGTCCGCATCACCACCTCGTCAGATTCAAACTGGAACTTCCCGGTCTTGAGAAGATTCTTCGCGAAATCCACGCGCTCCCCCACGCGCTGAGAAAACACCTTGTAGATCTCATTGGCCGGCTCCATGCAACGCCCCTTGATCAGGAGTTCGTGCAGCCTTCTCCCATATTTCTTTTCGAAGGCCTCGATATCCTGCTGAGTGAAATAGAGCCTCGCCGGATCAAGATCGGAGAGGTAGTCGTTGAGAATCTTCGCACTGAGGTCAGCATTGAACTGAATCCTCGCATAATGGCTGTTCTGCAGCATTCCCGCCATCTCGCGGCCAACGACATTGAAGTCAGTCTTGGCCAGAAGCGGCAGGGAAGAACAGGTCACCAGCACGCTCAGGGCAGCCGCGAGGAAGGATGTGTTACGAACCATAATTGAGAGATACCGTTATAAGGGCAGAGAGAACTGGTTGAGCTTCGGAGATTTGGCCAGATTTGTCGATTTCTTTCCCGGTTTCCGGTTTCCAGAAAACTCCTTCACGCTAGCCTTTCTTTTCCTTTTCCTCCCTCACCCTCTGCTCGCGGAGCCATTCCTGAAAATAGTTTTCATCCATTTCGGACTCGTCAGGCAGGACCGGGAAAAGCCCCCATTGGTTGATTTCGTCCAGCGCCGCGGGGCGTCTCCGCAGGGAGGCCGTAAGCTCAACAGCTTCCATCCCCCGGCGCACCTTGAGCCTGATCTCATCTCCCGGCTTCTTGGACTTGATGTAGTCCGCAAACAACCGCGTGGGTGCGAGGTCGTTGAAGACGACCGCGTCCACTCCAACGATGAGATCCCCTTCCCTCAGTTTGGCGATTGCAGCCGCCGTCCCCTCTCTGACATCAGTGATCAATACGGCGGGTTGCATGATACCCTGCTCATTCTTCCAGCGCGCGGTATCCATCTGGATTCCCAAGTAGCCCTGTCCTGGAAGAGGCTGCTGCAGGATGACCAGAGCCTTGAGAACTTCGCGACTGCGCAAGCGCACTTCAGGATTCTCCGCCTTCCGGTAAAACTGATAGAGGGACACCACACTTCCTTCCAGATCCTTCTTCCCCCACTCCAGCAGCTGGAGCTGAGCCGATCGCCGGGTCTTGAACTTCTCGTCTCCAAGAGAAGCAACTACTCCAGGGGGCACCTCTCGAAGGGCCCCGGATGGCCCAGGGCCTCCCTGAGCCTGCTCCTGTGCCCCGAGTGGCAACGAGAGCGCCAGGGGCAGGAGAGTCGCGAGCACGCCACAGCGATTCGACATGGAAAACTCCTAAACCCCGACGCATCAAAACGCAACAGCCCGGAACGCAAAATGGCCGGGGCATCCCCCGGCCAAATCCATAATTCCCGCAATGTGGGCCGGCAAATGGGTCCTAGCGCCCAAAGACGTTTTTCTGGGGGATCTCGATCGTATCCCGCGGATAAACCTTGAGCAGCTTATGCTCCCCCTTGTTCAGATCATAGACGTACCGTTTGTTGTTCCGGTAGAGACTGACCCTGTTAATCGCCCCGAACTCAGTGGGCCCTCCCGCCGACATGACCGCCTGATACAGGGTCATGTTTCGCTGAAAGGGCTTTGGCCCGGGAGCCCGCACTTTTCCGCCAACCGTGATCACTTGGACTGTCAGGTTGTCACTGGAATCAGCTATGATCTGGATGGTGGGGCTGGTGTAGATTTCAGCCTCCCGGTAAGCCTTCTCGATGAGGCGGGCCAGAACATCCGGCTCCACGCCGGCAGCCTTGATCGAGCCCACCTCCCACATCCTGATATACCCTCTGTCTGAAACAGGGTAGGGGCCATTGATCCGGCCCTGTTCACCGGTCGGAACGCCCTGAATGGTGATACGGATGGCTCCTCCAGCTTCTATCTGGGCCTGCAAGGATGCTGGAACGACCGCAAGGAGGAGAAGGGAGAGGATGAGGAGAATCTTCATGGTGTCATCAAGGGGTGGGGAATTGTCCCGGGACTGGTTTCAAGCGCGTTGAGCGGGGAATGCTCAATACAGCCCGTCGTCTTCATCCCGGGGAGTTGAGGCTGGTGCGGTGCGGGCCCCGCCAACGGGTGCGCTACCCGGGGAGGCACCGGGAACAGGTTCAGGATCCGCGGTCGGAGCATAATACGTGTAGTAGCTCGTATAATACTGGTATTGGCTGTCACTCCGCACATCCACATTGTTCAGAACCACACCAATGACCTGGCCTCCTACGTTCTCAACAGCCTGCTTCACACGCAGGAGCATGTTACGAGGCAGCTTGCGGTGCTGGACCACGATCATGGTGAGGTCCACCTCGGAAGCCAGCACGGAAGCGTCACTCACGCCAAGAATGGGCGGAGAGTCGACCAGAACGAGATCGAAGCGCTGCTTCACGTCCTCAACGAGCTCGGACATCCTCCTCGAGTTCAGAATGCCCGCTGCATCCGCAGGAAGAATTCCCGACGGCAGGAAATAGAGATTATCCACCGGCGTCTGCAGGATGACATCCTCCAACATCAGGTCGGTGGTCAGATAGTTGGTCAGGCCCACCGAATTGTTGATGTCGAAGAACGTGTGCAGCCGCGGACGCCGAAGGTCAGCATCAACCATGAGCGTGGTGTATCCACCCTGGGCACAAACGTAGGCCAGATTGACAAGGGTCGTGGACTTACCTTCGCCCGCACCACCTGAAACGATGGTAATCGCATTATCCTCCGGATTCTTCCGGTTGAATTCGATGTTCGTTCGTAATATTCGGTAGGCCTCAGCATCCGGGCTCATTCCACTCTGCTTATGCAGCACGCCCACGTCCTTCGGGATGACCGCCAGGACCGGCACTTGCAGGTAACGCTCCACGTCTTCCAGGCTCTTGACCGACGTATCGAGATACTCGAGGAAGAATGCGATTGCGACGCCAAAGATGAGGCCGACTGCTGCTCCCAGTCCTAGAAAGAGGGAAACCTTGGGGTAGACCGCATCCTTGGCCTGCTTGGCTTCCTCCAGAATAGTGATCGGATTCTTGGGAATCTTGAGAGCAATCCGTCGCGCCGAATTGGTGATCTTCATCTGGGAGAGCATCGCCTTGGCGGTCTCGTAATCCTGCTTCGCCTCCACGTAGTCCTGAGACTGGAGAGCCTTGTCGACAGCATCAAACCTGCTCTCCTCCACCACTTGGCGGAGTTTCTCAAGCTGCCCATCCACAAGTTCAAGCTGGGTCCTCAAGAGGTCCTTGAGGGTAATGACTGCGCCCCTGAGATCTTCCTCCAGCTTCTCCTGGGCAATGAGCGCCATCCTGATATTCGGATGTTTGCGGCCAAGTCCCGAAGCTTCCATGGTGGCGATACTACGCTTGCCTGCCATCCAGGCCCGGTGAAGCTCGGGCACTGCGCTTCCGGGGAGCTTGAGCCCCTCGGCGAAGTTCATGAGCTCATCATCCTTGAGGTTTACCAGTTGGTTGATCTGGTTCTCTAGCTGTCGCTTCGACTTCTCATGCTCGAACTGCTGCATGACAGCCATCTTGAGAATTTCCTCCTCACTCTGGCCCATCCGCCCACTGGGGTAGACACCTTCAATGTAGGGCACCCCAACAGCCTTTACGATCGCATGGAAATGCCTCCTTTTGTCCTCCACGAGGTCTTCCTGCGAACGTACTTCCGCCTCCAGGGCATCAAGTGCCTCGCTCGCCCGGTCACGCTCGTCGGAATTACGGACGAGTTGATAGGACTTGGCAATTTCCGCCGCAACAAGCGCAGCGTCCTCCGGCTTCTGGTGCCGGATACGGATCTCGATGTGGTCGGTATTCCGAATCTGTTCCGTCTTGAGGATCTTCTTCAACTTGAGGAGTGCCATGTCGTTGTCAAAGCCACTCCAGCGGGTGCTCAGGTCCAATCTCTCCACGACGCGTCCGAGAGTCTTCTCCGATTCAATAATCTTGAACTGATTGTAAATATAGGAATGAGAAGGCGAGGCCCCGGTCAGTGGTGGACCACCTACTCCGTTCAGCGGGTCCAGTTCAACGTAGGAGTGGTTCACCTGCACCAGCGCGGTGCTTTCATACTGCTTCGGGATCACGTAGGTGATCACGGCCGCGGTCATGAAAATAAGAAGAAACGTCAGCAGAATAACCCCATAACGATTCTTGAGCACCTGCCAGTAATCGACAGCGTGGAGTGACGCTTCGCTGGTGGCGTTTTGACGATCGAGATCGTTTTGCATAGCCTCTTGGAGTTGGGATGAATGGGGTTTTGGACGCTTTGTCCAGCTGAAGGCCGTTTGGGGGAGAGCTGTCTAGACAGAAAGCCCCCGCAATGGAAGCAGACATTGCGGGGGCTGAATTGTTCGGATTTTTTTACACTAAATCCTTAGAACGATGACTGGATGCCCAACTGCACGCGAGTCCGATTGAAGTCCCGGATGTCGGAATCCGAAGCGGAGTGGGTGTAGTTAAGAGAACCAGTAATATAAATGTTCTCGTAAAGCTCGTAGCTGGCTCCACCGTTCACGTTGATGATGCTCTCATCCATGCTGCTGGGAGCGGCGGGGTTGGGGCCGATCTGACTGTCGTAGCCAAAAAGAATCAGGTTGCCACCGCCGAACAGAGTCAGCTTCGGAGACACCACGTAGGAACCCTGGAGGCCGAGGCGGAAGGTGGCGCGCTCCTCGTAGCGTCCAATGACGGGGAGCTGCTGACAATCGTGCGTGGAAATAATGCGGTTCCGGTCTTCCAGTCCGTAACGGACGAAGGCGCGAACCTGAGCCGCCTCGGTGAGGCGGGTCTTCATGGTAGCCTCCACGTAGGGAGAGCTGTGGGAAGATCCACCATCGATTTCCTGCAATTGAACACCACCGCGCAACACAACCACCGTGGTCGGGCTCACTTGGTGCTCCGCACCCACGAGGAAGTAGTGGGAGTTGGATTCAGAAATCGAATCGTTGTCCTGATTCTGGTAGCGATATGAACCCGTCCACACGGTGGAGGGGGCTGTGCGATACCGGAACTGGTGGTAGAACAGGTGACGAACGTAATCGTTCCGATCCACATCATCGAAAGTCACTCCGCTCAACCGGTAGCCGGTGTTGGTGCCGAGACGCTCCGTCCAACGGTAGCCAACACTGTTGTCAGAGCTGTACCGGAAGTAGTTTCCCTGGCGACGATCTGTCGCAAGGCCATAATTGTAATCCGGCTCCTGCTCGTAAGTGAAGTGGTTCCGGCTGCGCAGACGAAGTGATTCGTTCACCCGATGGACGAAGTTAACGCCACCTCGGAATTGCGGGTAGAAATCCTCTTCTTCACTGGCACCAAAGATCCCTGTCCGCTCGATGGGATCAAGGTAGTAGGTCGCTCCCACACGTCCCCATATGTCGATGGTGGTCTGAGGGGTCTTGCTTACGAAATTTGCCTGAACGAAGCCGGACACGTAAAGAGCGTCGTCGCTATCCGCTCCAGCGCACTCCGAAAACAGGGGCGCAGCATTGGAATCCGAGCCAATATTCGCTCCCGCAGTCCAATTAAGGGGGAGGGAATCTTCCGGCTCATCATCATAGGGCATGATGTTGTAAAGGCCCTGCGCCGAGAGAAGACCGCCCGCGGCAAGTCCAAAGGCGGAAACAATAACGATTTTTTTCATACGATTCTGGGGAGAGTGGGTTTGGGTCAGATCCGATCAGCTCACTGTGCGTGTGATGTTGGAGATCGGAAAATCAATCAAGCTTCGTTCACAGTCAGGGGGTAGTGGTACCTACGGTCGGAGTTACACGGGGGAAAGCACCTGGCGTACTGATGGACGGAAGGAGCGGAGGATGGATGGGAGGCAGCCCCGGGATGAGGTATATGTCATCGACCGGGTTCTTCACTGCCGGAGAAGCAACAATGTCCTTGGCTCCCTTGGCACCGCCAACGGGATCATTCCCTTTTCTGGCCAGACCCTTGGGGTCAAGCCTCGCGAGGACAGCCTTGATCTGCGGAAGCGCATCGGGAGCGACCGCAATAGCACAGGCCGTAATCACATTCATCCGGTCGGGGGCAGACTCAATCGCCGTCGCAACAATCTGGCTCACCAGTTTGCCGTCCGCCTCCGTTGCGACGATCGCAGCCTTCACAACCTCACAGGCACAGGCCGGATGAGCTCCAGTTTGTTTGCCAACGATTGCGAGCACGTTATCGGGCTTTGCCGAGACCTGCTTCTTCACGGCATCAGACAACTTCGTGCAGTCAGCTTCTGCCGCCAATGCTGCGGGGGAGAGGCCCACCGCACACGCGAACGTCGCATACTTGAGGATTGATTTCATTGGGGATGCTTCTTTGTTTTTTTGAGAGAACTGATTCCTGTTGAATGGAGCGGGTAAAGGGAATCGAACCCTTATGGCCAGCTTGGAAGGCTGGGGCTTTACCATTAAGCTATACCCGCTGTCCGGAGAAACTTTTAGCCCTCGGTCTTGGAAGCGCCAAGGCTTTTTTCTCCTTATTTTCAGCTCTCCGATGGAGCCGGGGGGGGGCTGAAAAACAGCCCAATCGCCTACTTTTTCCGCTTTCAGCGGTAAGATATTCGCGATAAACTTTCCGCACAG
>Ga0163179_10000105_pt1 | contig 59145 bp, 50 predicted proteins | sample AtlANTMetagenome_FD_109643 | JGI IMG/M metagenome (GOLD analysis project Ga0163179, IMG submission 109643) | Marine eukaryotic phytoplankton communities from the Atlantic Ocean - Atlantic ANT 2 Metagenome | ecosystem: Environmental > Aquatic > Marine > Oceanic | place: North Atlantic Ocean... | reverse complement strand
TCGAAACCTTGGTATAATAACTACGATCACTTTAGGCAGGATATTAAAACTATTGCTAAAGGCTTCGTCGTGGTGCCAGAGTATAGAGTATCAGAACATGTAGAGAAGTATATGAATATGGGAACAACAGAAACTCAAGATTTCAAAATGCTTTCTATTCCAGGTACGTATCTAAACAGTTCCGATCAAAATTTCTATAAAGATTATAGTAATTCAGATTTCTTGAAAAATTTCCTAGACGTTAGAAAAATGTCAGGTCTCAAGGCGGAAGAGATAAAACTTACTTGTGAAGCAGCGATTAAATTTAATCCGTATAAGGGCTTCTATCCCGCGGATCGCTCTTTACAGCTTGTAAATCAGTTTTCAAAATCATATGCTGATTACACCACAGTTTCGTATTTGACAAAAGACAATAGAGAATTGGTACAAACGGGCTCTGCTATTGAACAATTTAGTTACGTCAGACCTGTTTATCAGCCGCTGTTTTCCCCTGGCATTTTGTTTAACTCCATCAAAGCCGGTATTGCGGTGGATTATCCTATTATTGGAGAGGGGCAAAAGCTCAAGCCACAACATGTTACAGCATCAATCTCCTGGGGCAGTTCCTCCTTCTATAATGAAAACTGGATAATGAATACAGATGTAACAATAACCGGTGCTCTTGGGAAAATTTCAAAACCCAAAGACAACGATCAGAGTGCAACGCATGAATTAGGATATATTTCTGGAACGTTTTTTGAAGATAGAATTCCATTTGAGGCGCTTGTAAATCCAACCGCATATCTTAATAATCTTCGAATTGTTGAGTGTGAACCCCACCCATCGGCGTCTATGCCAAAACCAATCACTGCTTCTCTGAATTCTGCACCCGGTGGTTCCGTTTATAACCTTATGGCATCAAACTTTGTTGCAGAAGTTGGAAAGTTTTTCTTGAGAGATAAACGCTACAGTCGATTAGCTTCTAACGGTGTAAACGTCAAAAAATATAAGTTCAAAACCGGCGAAGCATTTGGCGCGCGCCTTAGAATGAGGTGCTCCTATGATGGTGTCAGATCTTATGACTGGGAGCGGGGCTACTCAGGCAGCAACTTGGGATATGCTTTTGACGGTGCCCAGGCATACTTTAAAAATCTTTCGCGCCCTGGTGTAGCAAGCCCAACGGATCCAGAGAAGTTTATCTCCGGAGCCAGCTTTGAAATCCCACAAGATCCAGGCCTCAATCCGTCCTTCAAGCAAAATTTCGTTATGTACAGCAGACCCACCGCGTTTGGACCCCCTCTTAGCGGCCGGCCACCTGCTACTGGTTCAGGCGGAAGCACACCGGGAGATTGGGGCAATGTACCGGCCGCAGACAAGCTATCCATCATTAGCGGCCTATCTCACCAATTTTCATTATCTGCGTCGGCATATGGAGTCAAAGACGCACTTAATGGTTATAACTGGGCTTGGACTCCTCCTTATTATCACGGTGAGTCTTGGGTTGATTTCATATTCTATCCTCGTGCAAATGTTGATTATGATCTAGAGGCAATTTTGCAAGAGGTCAATGTAGTAAAAAGAAGATACGACCCTGGAGCAGACAGGAACGACCTCCACGCTGCAAAACCGGGCTACTATGCGAGAACGCTTGTTAGTGATATGTCCTTGGAGTTAGTTTCACCCGGTAGCACAGAGTCTATAGATAGATGGCCGCTAAATTTTGCTCCCTATAATAGTCAAAATATTGATTCAAATGCAATGCAGCTAGATGCATCCGTCAATCTTTTTGGTGTCGAGTTGATTCAAAAGACAACAACGGATAAATTTGGAGACACATCTAGTCAAACAAACGAAGTCGCCGCCGACCGGTGGGTTATTCAAACTAAATTTGAAACTCCAATGCTGAACTTTGTTGATTCGGGTGTTCACCCCATCACAGCTAGTATTTCATCTGCGTCGGCTACCCAATCTGGCAGCCTTCCTTCTGGAAGCAGTACGTTGTCGAATCCACTCTATAGTTCCGGATCTGTTCCACGTGGTATGTGGCACCAATTTGGCGTGATACCGGACGAAGCTAACAAGGGAATTTTCTTAGAAATTGGCGAAATTCCAAAAACGTGGCTCAGGTGGCACTATGAAGTTGTAACAGGCTCTAGCGCATACAATAACTATAATACTGGCTCAGGTCCTGACGTATATAAAAATATGAAATCTTTTTCAAAATTAATGGGTTTTAACGAGGACAACTCAACTACACGAATTGGTGAAATTGCAGAGAAACAAACCATCCGAGAAGCAGTTGTGGCGATTCCATATGTAATGGAGGGGCTCGAGCCAGACGAACAGCAGCCAGCCGGCGCAAATGCTCAATTAAGAAAGAGATTTATCAATATTCCTCGTAAGAGATTTAAAGCTGCAATGAAAGCACAAGCAAAAAGTCAAACCGGCGACAACCTCGGAGCCTCGGGCGCCTCGATTAGACACATGATGCAAACAATGGAAAGATATGTATTTCCGCCGCAATTTGATTTTGCACAAAATGAACAGCTAGACCCGATTGTAATGTACATATTTGAGTTTAAGTATGAATTGGATCAAGATGATTTATCGTATATATGGCAGAACCTTGCTCCTAGAAATTATACCAGAATGAGTATGGAAAAAGAATGCGTAGCTCATACTTTAGGTAATAATGAACTGCTAACAGAGAAAAATTTACTCGCCAATCCAAACTTGAGATGGATGGTTTTCAAAGTTAAACAACGTAGCCAATCATCTTACAAGGATATGTTGGTTACTCAGGCTGGTGAACCTGTTTTCAACCAGAAGGGATTTGTCCCTTGGGCCGGCCAGTATCCTAGGTATTTGAGATTTAACTGGCCATATGATTTTGTATCGATTGTTGAGTCAATTAGGCTAGATGTTGACATCAAGTTCAATAGACACAAAGGAACCCCTGGGCTTCAGTCCAACACAAATCAGAATATAGGTAAGCAAAATCAAGTGTTAGACAAGACACAACGAGCTAAAAAGAAAGTTGAATTGAAGAAAAAACAATAAAAGTGTAATTATTATATGGCAAATATTTTAGATAAAAAAGAAAGAGTCTATGATTTAAGGCTCACTGCATACGGACGATACCTTCTCTCTGTTGGTAAATATAAAGCTTCACAATATGCTTTTTTTGATGATAACGTTATATATGATTATCAATATTGCAATATTAGCGAATCTCAAAACTCAATCAACGAAAGAATTAAAAACGACACTTCCTACCTTGGAAGTATGGTATTATTCGAAGACGTTAACAGTGCCCAACAAAAACTTGTTCGAATGCCTCCAGATTTGGCTGCGCAAGATTTGTCGGAAGAAGACCGGAGCTACTACGAATGGGCCTTCAGGAGAACGCAAAATTATTTTGCTGCCGACGTTGAGCCAATTCAGTACCTGCCTAGGCAAGATACTTTTAAATTTGATTCAGCAATAGGCGATGCAATGTTATCAAGTAAGGATACCAATGTGGCGCCGGCTTGGAAAATAGTAGTACTAAATGGAAAAATTACTGGCTCTTCGCCATCAATGTTTCTGCACTCTTCTTCCTCTGCATCCGTGAACATCCCGCAAGTAGATATCGTAGTCGAGTACGAGAAAGAAATACGTTCGTCAGAGTTCCCTATTCCCAGCGAGAGTGGTGAGCTAACATTATCTGAAATGATAAACAAAACGCCTAATTTTTCTGATCAAAACTACATTCGACTTAAAAAGCAAGATCCTATTATATACGTAGATGAAGTAAACACAGAACTACTTACTGAGAATTTTGATATAGAAGTATTTCTAATTACAGGCTCCGTATTACAAAGAAAATATTTTGAATCAGAAACACCGCAAATAATAGACGGAATAATGACTCGACCAGCGCCAGATAGTGAAATATCAATCTCAAGTCCGCCGTTAACTTCGGTGGATTATTATTTTGATTTTAAAAATGATGCGTTAGCTGATTCAGAAATTGTATGCAAAAAAATGAAAATTTACAATAAAACGTCTTACTATATTGATTTAGATCTAGACTGCACAGATAACAACATAGAAGATGCTTATAATGATATCTATGGAAGCGAGGTTGAACCAGAAATATGTCCTTAAAACTGCAAGATAACTTAGTAGACCTATTAGGTCGCCATTTACCGACACCAATTATCGACATTGTTCGGCTTGAGACGATTAATTTAAGTGATGAAGATTTTGGAGACTTAGTTCAAAAAGCAAGAACGACTGTAAAGTTTTCGGATCAGGCTGACAAAATTGTAGATCAGGTAGCTTCTACTACTAGGATGAAGTTTATGATTTCCGTTTTGTTTAATACAATTGAAGGATTTGATGCTCAAAATTTTTCCAACGAATTGTTTAGCGCCAGATCAACGGTTGACGGAGGCTCGACGGAACCTCTTTACATAAATTTGATTATAGCACGAAATGGAGTTGGAGACCAGCTTAAGAAATCTAGATTGGCACTAAAGTCGTTCATGCAACCTACAACCGGAAATCCAGCTGAAGCGTTCCGCGCGGAACCTGCATTTGCTAGCCCTGAAGGTGGGGCCCCACACTCAGGTATAAATGATATTACAGAGATACTAGAGCTATTGGAACCCTCCGGCCTTTATGTCATTACGATACCACTAAGTGAGTTCTATGATACGGTAAGATTTACCACAACTTTTGATAAAGATGAAAACCCTATTATAAGAATGTCTCAAATAGAGATAGACACATTTGTTCTTGATTTTTCATCTATTGATGAATTGACTGCTTTTGCTGCCATATCAGTAGGAGATGTGCGCGCACCGTACGGGCCCATGACCCGCCTAAGCACCGCGGCATACACTTTAAATTTTAGTGATGTTTCTTATGAACAAATAAGGAAAAATAACTCCTTGATAACTTACGGTGATGCTTCATATGTGGATCAGTCCGGCGTTTATTACCCTAATCCTCCGCTTAAGGCATTGAATGGCAAATTTTACAAAACAGATAAATTTGGGGCCGCAGAAATAGAAGAATCCCTCAGCAAGCTTTTGTCCGAATATAGGCCGTCATATCTCTCTGATTTACAGATGAGAGAGGTTATTGACGAAATAAACATGATGGTATATACCCATAAAGACTCCCTCGAATTTTTAAAAAAACTAGAACAAGCCGCAGATGTTTTTCCCGAACAAGTGGGGGCTAGCCAAGTCAGTGTTCTGTATGAGAGATTCCGAAGGTTAATATTTAATGTTGATCAGCTATTAATGCAGCAAGATGAGGTGATAAAAAGAGTATTTAAAAACTATAAAATAGTCGACGCTCGAGCATTCACCCCGGCTTCTTTTGACGCCACATCGTTTATAGATAATGACGATGTGCGAGAGTTTATCTATGTCAACAAGAACCTATTCGCCAGCGCTGTGGCGAAATATGTACCCATCGCAAATCAGCCTTCTGCTTATCCTGGCGCTGCAGAACTCCCAGTTTCTCCCACTGAGAGGAAGGAGGTTTATGATGCCAAACGCGCCCAACTTATGAACGAACTAGACACATTATTAACGGATCATTCTTGGTTTGATTTTGTTAACGGCGGCGACGGCCCAACTACTGATTGGGATGATGTATCGTTTACAACCGCAGAAGAGTCGCGCGGCGAATGGGGCCTTGGAGGCTTCGCTGCTCCCCTTGCCCGCCCAGAAGTAGCTTTTGGAGGAAATGATACAGCAAACAACTTTATTCTTAAAGTAATCGAGAGCGCCGCCCGTCGAGCATTCGATTGGTCATTTAACAACTGGGCCGGCCGCTTTGTATATGCTACTGGAGATATGGGTACTGGATACGGAGAATATCACTCAGGATGGAGAACCTTCCTAATCGATCATCCCTGGGGAACAGCACCAGATGGCCTAAATTGGGGAGATGGCTGCGATGCCGACGACGACACGTGGAGACCAGCTAGCTGGAAATATGCGTATAGGGACTTAATGAATTTTAAAGATGCTCAGGCTGGCAACAGTTGGTCTCAGTATAACGACGCGTTCGGTATAGATATACCACACGGCGGCAGCGGCACGGACGCCGCCACAATGGACACATCCGGTTGGAATAGAAAGGCTTTCTTTTATGAGAACGTGGAATCGACCTGTACCAAAATGGCATCAACAATATTGTCTAGGTGCGATAGAGGAGAGATGTATTCTGCTTGGCAATTGTTTGGAGCAGACTCTAGCTCGCACCCCGCAGCCAATCATCCGTATCCCGGCCACACAGCGACTAGTCTTGGTAATAGCTCACACGCTATCGACCAAATTACAGTTTTTGTTCCTCGGCGATCTGCTGGCCCCGGAGATTCGATGATCGTTAACCCCACCGGCACTAGTGCGGAGTGGTGGACTTTTGATCAAGGAGATATAACTGGCTATGAATGGGCTGAATGGCTTATGGAAAATCATGTTGAAAGAATTGGTGGGATTAACCCAATCACGATGGTAAAGTCCAGGTCTGGTTCTGCTCTCGGCGAGAGCGGCGATTACTATCCGGAACGAAAGGATGCGCCTTCTGGTATTGTTCATATCGTTCGTAAAAATGTAAGAGAAGTACAAGGACAAATAATAAAATTATTAAGCAGAATATTTGGAATTGATCCAATTAATGGTTTTACCAGTATAGACCTTTCACCCAGCGGTGTTGAATATCCAACAGCAGTTCCATCAGATGCAACCGTGCTCAATGTCATGGGTGGTGACGATGATTATTCCGTATATCAAGTATACTCGAGCGGCGACGGCACTAATGTTACAAATAGTGATTTGGTCACAGCCTTTACGGGTGGCGACTCAGGCATGAGTGATGATGAGATTCGAGCGCTCAAAGAATCTATGGGAATTAATCCCGATTATACTAGTGTAAATGATCTCAATACGGGCACCGAACTGGACGAATACTTAAAGGATCTTCCGGGCCAAATAGGAAGATCACTGTATCTTTGGTTAAAAAACGAAATAACCAAACTAAGCGGTACTGATCTTAATACAGCTACTGAGCGACAAGGCACAGCAGAGATTTTATCAACAGGCCTTCTCGACAGGCTGGAAGTGTATTTAAATCAATATCTATCAAACCGTCTTTGTACCTTTATTCTTGCAACTGGTGTGTGCCCAGAAAACTCAACTTTTAATTACAAATACATCAGCAACAGTTGGAAAACCGCAAGCGTTCATAATATTAGAACGCGCTCCACCAATGGGTGCTGGTTTCCATATGGAGACTATGAGATACAAGATAAATTTCAAGATGATGACACCTCCCGCGGCGAAGATAGTGGCACGTCAACCAGTAGAAATTATCAAGTAATATCTTTTGGTCACGATGCGCGCAATTTCATAAGAAATAAGCTTTCAGATAACTTAGCAAGAATCAAGGAGATTATCCAGGAACTTTTGATCGTTGAAGGCGCCTTCGAAGGTTTTACGAGCGATACCGGCGTCCATTCTGCCCTAGCAGAAACCGATATTATTGTAAAAAAATATGGAAACTTCTTTTTTGATATGGAAAAATATATTAGAAAAAGATCAGTAATATCTAATTTCCTAAACGTCGATAGACTTATGGCCTATATGCCGTCAGCACAAGAAATAACTAATTCAGCAATTAAGATGAAAGAATGCATATATTACAATCATAACTGGGGCTCACGGGGAGACTTCTTTATGAGATTGAAATACAAAAATATAACGAATGTTCCTTACACCTATGATTTTTTACAGCTTGTTATTCCTACCGAGGCCGTCAATTTAACCCCTCTGGTATATAATCGGGTAAACATATTAAGTGATACTAGTTTTGATGAAATAACTGATACAACATATTATACAAGTGGCGGCACCCCAGAAGTCGATTCGCCGATGGGTATGGCAGAAGTTGATATGCAACACCTCGCAGAATCGAAAGCGTATGATGAGTTTTCACATGTTGTGCAAAGATCATTCGGCTTTCCGGGCTTTGAAGACGTCTCGTTCGGTAGCTCAAAAGAAACCTGGACAAACAACTACAGGCTTTTTATGTTTTACTACCAATATTTTACGGATGACGACCAAGTTTATGCTGGAAACAATACGGCAGAAGGTGAGGATGATTATGGCGCCACATTGGGGGGCGTAGATAGTGATTTTAACGGTGGTTATTTTGTAGATAAATATTCTATTGACATAACCATAGAAGACAACAGTGACGATATTATTAAAGCCCTAGGAAAAAAGTACCGTGATATTTATTCTGTCTTTATGAGCGAATATTACGAGTTTGCTGAAGAAAACTGCTCGTTTAATGATTTTACAACTCGTTTCAATAACTTTTTTGTTGAAACTATGCTAACTAAACATCCGGATCCCAGAAAGTCGCCTTGGTTTAAGATGATAGCAATTTATCACCTATACCAGCTTATTTTCTCAGATGTGTTTGGCGGAGAGTGGGACAAGATGATGCAAACCGCCAACAATATGTTAGAAATGATAAGACCAGAAACTGGCACGCTACAGGTTCTTGTGGAGTTTAAACAACAGTGTGAATTAATGGACTCTCAGCTTACGAGAATAAACGCCATGGCCAAAGATTATGCAGCCAGTATAGGCAGTGAACGAAATTTCCGATTCGGTGGATTTGTCAAAGATAGAATAACAGATCACATTGGAGACTATACAAGAGTCGCGGATGAATTAAGTTTAACAATGGGTATCGATGATGTTGATGTGTAGTGTTGACAGTATTTTAGCCCTATTACTAATTACAGACAAGGAGTAGCCAAATGTTTTTCAAAGATCCAGAAAAGGTATCAAATATAAGACACAACGCCCGTGCATCTAGAAGAAGAAATCAAGAAATTTTTATTGACAAAGTTGTTGATCGCCGGCGCGAACCAACTTTGTTTAACATTGAAGCTGCAAGAGCAGCAGTCGCACAAAGAACCGGCCCACATCCAAATTTAAGATCATTGCGCGCAGCCCCTGGAAGAAAAACAAATAGAGCACAAACCGCCCGAGAAGTTTTGTTTGCAATGAATGTGTCTATAACAGATATAGATTCTGATTTTTCTCTGCTAGAGTGTAACTCCAATAAGGAGACTATTGATAGCCAGTATATTTTTGACAAAAAAGAGTTTTCAAACACAGTCAACAATCTTGTATTAGCAACAGACAAATTTGTTAGTGTTGACGATCCATTTTATCAACTTGATGATGGGCCGAGTCTTGTAAAAGATTATAAGATACCAAAAAGTGATACAACTAAAGAAATTTTTGTACAATCTGATCCTTCATTTGTGTTATCAAACATGACAATTTTAAATCAAAGTAAGAATTATTTTGGAAAAAATAAGTATTTTTAGTTCAAGAGACAGGAGTATATAGAAGATGGCAGCAAATGGACACACTGGAGCGGGCTTTGGAGGCACCCCTTACGTTGTATCGTACACGGTAACAACTCCAGAATCACCGAATCCTGATTCTGGAGGTAGCGATCCGTCATACGGAACATATGTAGAGTACAGCACGGACTTTTCAGCCACAACTTACCCAGGCCACAATACAGGATATGGCGCCACCGGCGGTCAAAGAATCGGGCAAGAATTGCGAGACGCCGGCGCTTATTCGTCCGCGGACGGCGCCGAGATTGAGTTGTTCAGCGCTGACGCCGACACACCGTACACGCCATATGGAAATACTACCACTTTGATGGCCGAGGTCGATTTATCGCAAAGAATAACCGATGAAATATCCGCTCTAAACGACGGCGAAACCTGGCCAGTGGAGCACTTAGATGAAACAACAACCCTTACAGAAGATAGTTATGGAATAAGGTACGCCAAGCCAGATCTCGGCGCTCGCTCATCGACCATATTCCCCGGATGCATCAACGGGTCGCTTTTTTGGGACACGTCCGCCGGCGGGTGGGGTGTTGTAACTTTTCCAAGGGCAGCCAATACAGGCCTTTGGTACGATCTCTGGAAAGAAAGATGTTCTGGATCTGTTGCGGTATGGAGGACAGAATTCAATAACATTTATGAAGACCCAGATCAAGGTCTAACTACCGGTTGGACAGATTATATTAATGGACTATCATTTGGTATCAGCGCCGGCATGGGCACGATTGGATCAGATGGAAGCGTCACTCTCGTCGACTCGTACGAGACGCACCCCACCGTGGGGTATCCATTTGATTCTAATACAACTTATGGCACCATAAGATTAACTGATCCTTTCGATCCTGTTTCTTGGAGAGAGTCTGAGAAGATATCACTAAAAGAAACATTCGGTTTTTCAAAATTAGCTGACGGTGAACCCTATCAGGAGACGTTTCAGCGCCTGAACAACTCTTTAGATACTATTCTAGATGGTCTGGAAGAAGGTTTTGTCCCAAGAAATGATGTTATCCGAACAATACCTAGGTTAAAAATGTCAAATGAAAGATATCAAAAAATTACCCAAAAAGAAACAATGGAGGACGTCACTATTTCTCAAATCCTTGATTCATCTATTAGAGCCGGCTCAAAACGAAATGGTGGTCGACCAGTCAAATATCCTGGCGAAGGTTTATTGACCGCGGAAGAATTTCGTATGATGATGGAAGCCGGCGGAGATCTGGGTATGGATTATGGTGGGTCGTTCCCCGCAGCACCAATGAGTTCGGGGTACACGTTCATGGGTTCTGAAGGCGCCGGCGCAGGGCTGTTGCCTGTCGACTCCGCTGGAGGAACAGGTGGAACAGGTCTTACCCCGCCCTCTCCCGGATCCGGAATGGGCATTCCGTCTAGCTTTGGCTTTGGCACAGGCGGCGGCGGTGGCGGCGGTATGGGCGGCGGCGGAGGTAGTTACTAGTGGCTCCATTTTTTCCAGGTTCCCCCCCAGGAGCAGTTATACCATCTCCCGCATCTGAAGATCTTGACCCAGCCGCGTCCGAAGCTCTTACTGACGTGATTGATGGAGTCAAACTAACGTTTGCGGAGTTGACAGCAACACCATCAGAAGATTTGATTGACCCGCAGGAATCGATCGGGTGTTCGTACGTAGACTTAAACTTATTAGCCGGCTCAAGTGATGCATTCAGAAATTTTGTAGGTGGTTACTTCATGAATGTTCCCAACGAGGAAGGCAAGTACACAGTTCCACCATCATTTGCTAAATTTAAATCAAATTCATTTCAAAGTTCTTATTTGTATTCCGTGGCTTCTCTGACGGGAGAAGAGATAAATGAACTAGCAACACCTCTTGGAACTCCATCGAGTGAAGACATGTCGCCGGATACATTGGATGTGAAACTTCGCGGGTACGATGAATTTTCGCCTTATATTCAGGATATAATATTGCCATACGTTCAGTTTGTTTGCAAAATTGATGGAGACCCAGAAGCAGAATATTTGTCTGATATAATGTTTGGCAATAAATATTGGAAGCTACTTTTCACAGGAGGTCGCTTTCTCTATACAGACATATCCCCCATTTATAATGAAGCGGTTTACGATGATCACTGGTTTACCACAACTAGACCGTACCCTAATATTCAAAAACAATATTTAAAAAATCCAGAAATGATTTATTCTTATATTGAATTGGGGAGTAGGTATAATTTTTTTGTAAGAAATTATCAATCATATAGCGATGATATAGAAAATGAAAAGGAATTGCCAAATTGGTATTTAACTAATTTGGTAGCAGAGACTCCCGCAGCTTACGAAATACTAGCAAAGGTTCCGCTAGTTGAGCGTCTTGGTCCTCCCGGCATTTCGTATACGAGTGCGCCGGACGCCAGATATCTTAACCCAAATATTATAGAATACTATACCAGAAACGGACAAGTGACTCTTGAGCATATTGAGTCATTATTGGAGTGGCCCCCCGCCGGTGACTATGAGCCTTCAACTTCAGAAGCGTCCGGTCCAAACAAAAACACCCCGCTTCAATTTATGAATTACTTAAATTACCTCAACACAACATTTGTCAATCATTCTAATAAAGTTTCACGTGGTACTAGGAATTATCTTCATAATAGATTTTCAAATGTTCTTTTTAATGCAAATTCTGTTGAATCATTTCTAAGAAACGATTCAAATGCATTTTTGTATGAAAAAATGGTTCCATTTTGCAATAAAATAACTTTCCCAACTCATGCAACAAAAAAATATGCGCAGGACATTGCACGAAATGATTACAGCACAATGTTCTTGCGCAACCTAAAAGAAATATTCCTACGTCAGGGAGATGCCACGGTACCAATAGAGCGAATGCAATATTTAAAAAATCAAAAGTTTTTATCATCTTCTATTGGGATGACTGCCAATGGTGTTGAGTGTACCACCGGTATTGTCGAACATCGAAGTGTGGATTATATTCAATCGCTTCTATACAATTATAATAAAATATCCGATGACTTTGAAGATTTCATGGTAATGGATTATGAGAACATAGACACTAAATCAATTTATGACACTAGGGGAATATACCGGGCTTATAATAACAGAAATATAGTGAAAACATTTGAAAATTGTCTTGCGCGACAGGCCCCAAATTTGTCCAGCTATAGGGTTAATAGTATCGGAGACATCCTAAATTCTCAAGTATACGGTGACGGAACGAAGGTAGACTTTTCAGATGCAGATACTTTAGCAAGCCTCAATCCAGATCCTAAATATAATGAGGTTCTCGCATACAGAATAGAAAAAATCGGGGGCCCACCATCTGGCGATGCAAATACTCAGAATGCTCTGCAGAATTTTTGGATTTTTAATGGCTCCGGTCTTGAAGAGATGAACTTCTTAGATACTCAAGTAAAATATGATACTGACTATACTTACAGAGTTTATGCGTATTACATAGTTGAGGGATTCAAGTACAAATACTCTGATCTCAGAATTAGTCGGATTATAGGACAAGTAAGCGCTGAAGAAGGATGGACAGGAGCCGTGGACCTTGGAACCGGTATTGAGGGCACCCCACCACCACCACCAGACGCGTATTGTATCGAATATTACGACCCCTTTACCGGAAATAGATCGTCAGATCTTCTAGAAGACATAGTGTACGACACAGATCTTCCCGCCGCTGCGCTTAGTGAAGAAATAAGTAGAGTGGCCACGGATGCCCAGCGAATTGCTGCTTCTGCTAAAAAATCTGAAGGCGGAGGGGTGCTTCCGCCATACGTAGCGCAATTTTTAGCTACGTGCCAGCCGTCTGTTCGAATTGTTGAGATCCCAATAGCATCTAAGACTTATCGAATATTGGATAATCCGCCAAGTAACATTGACGCTGTACCATACCATTATAAGGATAACTCTAGCAGATTAAACTTTGAACTTTATTATCAATCTCCGTCAGAAAGATTTTATCCCCGCATAATATTAGATTCAGACGAAGTTACTCGAACGCAGTATTTGCATGCGAGAGATTATTTATTAACCACGCCATTAAGCTACAAGGAATCAACTATATCCCCCGCTAGCTCAATTGAAGTATACCGCTTAAACAAAAGGCCTAAAAGCTTCAAAGAATTCTCAGGAAATTTATATAAAACCATCTCATTAAAAATTCCAAGATCAAATTTTACATACACAACTGCTGTTTTTGATGATATTGTAAAGTCAAATACAAAATATTATTATCTATTTAGAGCAGTCAATGAATTGGGTATACCTGGCAATGTTGAAACTATATTAGAAGCTGAGTTGGTCAATGATGGCGGCTACAAATATGCTAATTTTGAGGTGTTATTCGAAGAAGATCTCTTCCAGCCCAGTCACAAAGAAACATCAATTTCATTTAGAAAGTTAATTCAACTAACCCCAAAGTTGTCCCAGACGAACATGAATACGACAGCTGCAAATTTTGGACTCACAGCATCAGAGGAATATGAAAAGGTTGAAATAGGAACCGCAGAAGAGCTGATTTGGGATAAAACTTTTAAGATTCGACTAACTTCTAAGAAAACTGGCAAAAAAATCGATTTAAATATTACTTATAGTGATCCCACCAAAAAATTAAAAAAAGAAGATGACGAAGATTAAAAAAACCAAGACTATTTATAGAGAGAGGAAATTAAATGGCATTTTTAGATAACTCCGGAGACATTATTCTGGACGCAGTTTTGACTGACGTTGGCCGCAAAAGAATGGCAAATGGTAACTTTAGAATTACTAAATTTACTATTGGAGACGATGAAATTGATTATGGGCTGTACAATAAAGATCATCCATCCGGCTCGGCGTACTATGACCTAGAGATTTTACAGACCCCAGTTTTTGAAGCCTTCACACAGATGAATGCTAACATTAACTATGGCTTAGTTTCTTATCCGCGTCAAGATCTTCTATACCTTCCCAGTGCAGAAGTAAACCAAAAAACGTTTGATTCTCAAATTGTGCAGTTTTCTGCTACTGATTCTGCCGGCGGTGGTGTTATTTTCCTAGCAGACAATACTAAAACCACTTCCCAGGGATTGAATACTGCTCAAAAAATGATCGAGATGGGAGCCAACCAGAGAAATATTTTAGACGAAGGGTCCATTAGTACGAACAAATTAGTTATCGAGACAGGTTTAAAAACTCAAGATCTCGCTGCTACGATAGCAAACCAAGCAACGTATATTACATCAGTTGGGTTGATGGATAGTCAATTTAGTGTAAAATATGATAGCCGCTTTATATCCACAGCATTAGGGCCATCAGGTCAAGTAACTTTTGCTAACAACGTGAACGGTGGAGCAACATTTAGCGTTACTTTAACTGGCGCCAAAAATACGCGTAAAGCAAGAAATCTAGCGGACTATGATTCGGCGATTATTGACGCCTCGCCTAACCGTGTTATTAAGATGTCATCTGGAGATCAGGACGATATCTCTGGCCAATTTTCTGCCTTTGCGGGCCCCCGCGGGGCAGTTGTCGCCTTTAACCTTTCTTTGCGGACGGATATTACCCAAGCGGATTACTCTAGATTTGGCTCAGTCACACAAAACTTATTTGGTGCTTCTCAGCTGTATGATTATATAGATACTACAGTATACGTGCAAGGATTAGCCTCAAACGCCTCTTTACAGATACCTATTAGAATTATAAAATTATCGCAATCATAAAATTGGAGAAAATTGAATGCCTGTTTCTTACGAACCTTTAAATGTAAACACCGATGTCACTACGACAAAAACAATTCTACACGAAGTTATTCCTCTCACCGGAGCGGTTGTCAGTGGGACATATAATGATGAAAACATCAAAAACTTTGTCCACGGTATGTTCCAGTCGGTTTACGATTATCCATACCTGAGTTCATCAGCTAACCACGTCTTCGATCTTAGTTGTGGTTATGACGAGAGTTCCGCTCTTAGCGCCTCTGTCAATGCTATGAACACCAAGAAAATTAACATGTATAATCAATTTTCTCAGGTTCTACTTGGTTATACCGGTTCTAATAATGTTGTAAGATTGTTTGAGAATGACTTAACGCTGGATTCGACCGGCTCTATGAAGAACTGCTTTTTTCTATCATTTGCACGTTTGATAACAAAAGATCAAATCAAGAAAGGGACGTTTTCAATTACACTTGGTCGCGGAAAAGCGAACCCTGCCGGCGGCGCTTTAGCGGCAACATCATTGCCAGTCGTATTAGCTGATATTAAAGCTTCGGCAACCGGCGAGGGCACTACTAACACAGTAGGCGGAGATTACGGAGTCCTTTATGACATTACAGCATCTACGTCAAACAGTTTAAACACATCTAGTCACGGCGTGATATTCTACCAAGCCGGAATCATGGTACTTTCCTCGTCTGTTTTTGATGAGAATAATCCTGCGAGTGCAATTGGCCTCTCGGCGTCGGCACTTGGCGCCTACTTTAACAGCAGTTCGGCTATCAGTGCTTCCAATGACCGTACCCCTCTGAAGGCCGGCGCTTCTCTAGCGACTGCCTCTATTTCTGGAAACGTCGATGCACTGCGGAGCAGAATCAAAAACATTACGTTCAACAACTCGACCGAGATTAACTCCACTATCTACTTCTGCAGGCTCCCAGTTAATAAGTTTAACTATAGTGCAAATCCAACATACACATCTGGTAGTAAAATTGTGGTGAAAAACAACGCTTCCGATTTGCCAATATCCTATGCAACAACGGTTGGGTTGTATAACTCTAGAAATGAATTATTAGCTACTGCTAAATTATCTGAGCCTCTCAAGAAAACTCCACAAAATGAGCTGACGATCAGAGTTAGATTGGATTACTAAAAATGTCTTTTCGTAAGTTTGGCCCAAACGATATTGTGCTAAACACGATGAGGACTTTCCCATCGGTTAACTTTGTAATATACAATTCTAAGGTATACTACAACAATATCCCACATCACTCCGGCGCCTTTTCCGACTCCATACTGAATATTACCTCCAGCACTTCGGGCGGAATAAGCTTATACGAATATAACGTGGACAGACAGGGAACTGTAACGATTAATGCGGATGAAGATGTTTCAACAACCGGCGACAACCCGCCGATTATTCCTTATATTCACAAAGACAGCGCCGGCGCTTCATTTAGTACTGTAGGAGAGGTAAGCTACAATAATGAGTTCCAGTATGGCGACGTCATAAAAGGTAATTATCCCCTCACGGCGTCACTAACAAGAGAGTTTATGAGTCCCGCCCCGGGCGCCCGCAGTGATGTAATTAACATACACACTGGAGACATTCAGGTGGGCTCGGGCTCTGCTGCGTATCCGCATTTCTATGCTCTTAAAAATAGGCTAAACTACTATGGCTATTTGAGTTCGCATTTTCGAGTTAGTTCTTCTTATCTAGGGGGCTGGAATAAAGCATTTCAGCCGCTGAACGTTTTATATGTTCCATCTATTTTTTATGGATCTAAAATAAATGAAGGCAGCGTAAGTCTAAAGTATTACATTTCTGGAACTTTGGCGGCGGAAATTAGGGATACTAAAGAAAACGGAGAACTCATTCAAGTATCGGGCGCTGCAGCAGATAATGGTAAGGTTGCCGGTGTTGTCATGTACAATGAAGGAGTTGTGCTTCTCACCGGATCTTGGGAAATAGATAATACGAATCTGCCACTTCTTGATGGCCGCGGCGATGCCGGTTTAGTTAAATCAAAGTGGATTTATTTTGGCGCCGGCGCAAACGATGGAATAAATTCTGATAACATAACAGATGTTAGGTTTGCCTCGGCATCGTTTACTATGGATTTTAACGGAATGACCGAAATTCAAACGCAGACATTTTTTGCAAAAGCCGGCCGCGGCCAAGTAAACTACTCAAACAATCCGACTTTTTTGGAATTTAATCAAGAAAGAATGTTGCGTTCGGGTTCTCAAGTTTACGAAGAGAGCCCAGTTCGAAGAATAAAAAACACAGTTTCTTCTAGTTTTTCTTCTTTTAACGCCCCTTTCAAAAGACAGGTTTATGTGTCTCGCGTTGCTATATATGATGATAATGAAAACTTGCTCGGAATAGCAACCCTGGCGGATCCAGTATTAAAAGAAGAAAATCAAGACTATACTTTTAAAATAAAACTGGATATGTGATAGAATATAGAAATGGTTTTAGGCGTAGATGTGTCGACCAGTATCACTGGTTTTGCAATTGTTGCGGATAATCAATTGGTTTATTATGATTCGATTGACTTAAGAAGACAAAAAAACATTTTTGACAAGACAATTGCGATTAAAGAAAAAATATTAGATCTTTATGAAATGTACCAACTAGACAATGACGATGAACCAAGTTGGGGAGATTCAAGATACCCCATCCAACACATTTATGTGGAGCAGCCGTTCACATTTTTTAATTCAGGAGGATCGTCAGCAAAGACCATGGCAACGCTACAGAAGTTTAATGGCATAGTGTCTTGGCTTCTGTACGAAATATTTGAAATTAGGCCTGAATATGTGGGAGCCACATCCGCAAGAAAAACTTGTGGAATCAAAGTGCCTCGAGGTCAAAAAGCAAAACAAGTTGTTTTAAAACATTTGCTTGACACAGAGCCTGCTTTTAAGATAGAATATACAAGGCATGGTAACCCAAAACCAGAAAGCTATGACAGAGCAGATGCGATTATCATCGCTCGAGCCGGATGGAATTTGGAAACTCACAAATTGTCAAAAAATTAAATAAAAAAACTTGACAATAATTAAATAACAATTTATACTATATAAAGTTTCATTAATAATAGGAGAAGTAATGAAAGTAAAAAACGGTGACAACATCAGTGTACACTATCGAGGTGCCTTCAAAGATGGCACCGAGTTCGATAATTCTAAAACCCGGGGCTCGCTTTTAAATTTTGAAGTAGGTTCTGGTCGAATGATTCCCGGATTTAACGACGCGACCATCGGAATGTCGCCGGGAGAAACTAGGCAAATAGTATTGCCACCCGAGGTGGCGTACGGCCAGCGCGAGGAACAAGCAATCCAAGATGTACCCAAAAGTGCCTTTGGTGATAATTTTGAGTTTCTCATCGGGGAAGTAGTTCAAGGTAATGGCCCCCGCGGCCAATTCTTGGCTCGAATTCTTGAGGAAAAGGAAGACGACGTGGTTCTTGATTTTAACCACCCGTTGGCTGGTAAGGAGCTTCATTTTGATATTGAGTTGGTGACAATCAACGAAGTAGAAGATGAACTTCCTCCTATGCCTTGGAGTTCTTCAATGAAAAAGGCCGAACTTCTTGAGGTCGCGAAGGCCCAAGGTTTGAGTGTAAACACGCGCTCTACTAAGGCACAAATTATCGAAGCTTTAGACTCACTATAAAAGATGCCCTCCCCACTAACCCCGCTTCGGCGGGGTTTTTTATTGACAACTCCATAAGCTTGTGATAAATTAGATAAGAGGGCATATGAACAAGAAAGAAGCAAAAAAGATTTTATATGAAACGCTTGGAAACTACTCAGACAAAGGCGATGAATTACTTTTCGCGTGCCCGTCATGCAATCACCACAAACGTAAATTCTCTGTTAACTTGGATAAAAATGCTTATAAGTGTTGGGTTTGTGATTATCGGGGTCGTAATATTAGGCGCATTGTTAGAAGTTATGGTACGTATAATCAATTACAGAAATGGGACTCAATATCAGACCGGTCAGATCTTGAGAGATTTGCTGAACTCTTTATGGAACCAATCCGTAGAGAAGACAAAGAAAAAGTGGAACTCCCAGCAGAATTCATCAGCCTCTGCGCAGAGTCAGCCCCGGCAACCGGAACCTACGCGCAAAAATATTTACAAAAACGAGGGGTGACTGACTCCGATATTTTAAAATGGAAAATCGGATACTGCTTTAGCGGAGAATATCGTAATAGAATCATTATACCATCATTCGACGATGATGGCGATTGTAGCTACTTTATCGCGAGATCCTATAGTGGAGACTCCTATAAGTATAAAAATCCAAGAGCGTCGAAGGATATAGTGTTTAATGAGCTATTTATTGACTGGAATAATGACCTAGTATTGGTCGAAGGAGTTTTTGATGCACTGGTCGCCGGAAATGCTGTTCCTATATTGGGTTCAACCTTACGGAAGGGGTCCAAATTATTACGAGAGATTGTACGGAACGACACCCCAATCTACATCGCGCTCGATCCAGATGCGGCAGACAAAGAAAGACGGATTATTAAAACGCTTTTGGATTACGATGTTGAGCTTTATAAGATAGATGTTTCGGGATATGAGGATGTAGGGTCAATGTCAAAACAGGTATTCAGAGAAAGAAAAAAATCTGCATCCTTTATCGATAGAGACAACTATTTACTGCTAGATTTACTATCGGCGGTATAAAAAATGAAAATCACGAAAACACAACTTAAAGAAATCATCAAAGAAGAAATTGAAGCAACTATCGACGAGGGAGCAGAATTGAAGATTCCAGTTGAAAAATACGATGCTTTCAAGAGAAAGATTGAACAGTGGGCTATGCTGTTTAATAAATTTACCGCGTATACAAGAGATTTGAATCGTCCCGAATTTGATCGAAAAACCGAGGGACCCAGAATAGTTAGAATGGCTTACAAGCTTGAAAGCGAACTTAGAAAGATTATGAAAGAATTTGATTTTAACGCCAAGGTTTATGATGATGAGCGCTATGCACAGCGTCAGAAGCTTGATCGGTTTGATGGCGATAGCGAATTCTTTTTAGAAAAAGAAAAATGAGAACATCAGAAGCTAGACTTAGGCAAATTATTCGCGAAGAAGTTGAACTCCGGATTGTCAAACAGGTAATCTCAGAGGTAGTTCGCGACATGAATCTCGAACTTACCGAAGGACAAAGAACCCTTCTTGAGCAAAGCGTTCTTGATATGATTAAATCGGCTGCTAGAAAAGCAGCGCTGCCTGTTGGTGTTATGGCTGCAATTGCATTTGGTGGCGAAATAGCATCAGATGTGCAACAGCTAGACGGCGTTGGTGTTACGCCGGCTACAGCGGAAAAAATTCAAAACGCATTTGATGCTAGTCAAAATATATCAGATGAAAGAGCCACTGCAATCCAAAAAGCTATCGATGCCAGCGCTCGAGAAGGTGAGATACCCGCAGATCTAGAAGCGGGTGTTGGTGCCGATAAAGCAAAGAACATCGCTATGGATCGACTTGAGACTGAATTTGCTTCCAAGGGGAGCATTGAAAGCACAGGTCAGGCACAACAGACAGCCGATGGCGCGTCATATATCACTTATGTGCCATATGATAGTCTTCCAGATGGATATAAAGACACGTTTACGCGAGGTGCAGAGAAGGAAGATCTAAAACAATACTATCAGACAATGGAGATACAAGATTTGGCTGATTTAGTTAGAGATTTTAACAAATGGGGTTCGGAAGGGCAAGGCGATTTTTATGATTCAAAATCAACTGGAACCCAGCTTTTGCCATCATCTTGGTCAATTGCATACAAGGCGCTACAAGACAAAGCCGCCGAACGTAGCGCCAAGGGCAAAAATACTTTCAAATAAATGGAGACTTTGTGAGAATCTTACTGTTTACACTTCTTAGTCTGTCATGTTCAGACTATAAACTCAGCGGCGTTGGGTCAGCCGATCCCGGTTCAGAACTCCCCGAACTTGATACAGCATATGCTGAAGAGTTACCTCCGATAGATACGGGTGCTAATGAACCCGAAGAGGAGCCAGAGGATGAACCTGAAGAAGAACCAGGCCCCACTGTACCCGTTGCAATATGTGATGTCACGCCCGATCCTATCTCGCCACCCTTTGAGGTGGCAACTTGGATTGGTGACGACTCGTTTGATCCGGCCGGCGAGAGGATAGAGCAATATAATTGGCAGTTAATATCAGCACCCGAAGGGTCAACAGTGACAATGCCCTTTGGTGGCGCTAATCGCGGTCCTTTCACTCCTGTGCTTGCAGGAGAATACACAGCAAGACTTATAGTGACTAATGAATCTGGTTTAGTTTCAGTTCCTTGTGAAATTACATTGGAAGCAGTACCTGATCAAAATCTCTGGGTTGAAATGTTCTGGTCTGAATTTCAAGACGACATGGATCTACACCTCCTTGCACCCGGTGGATCACTTGAGGCCAGAACAGATTGTTACTACTCAAACTGCACCGAGTCGGCACAGTTTTTGTTTCCTATGGATTGGGGTATCTCAGGCTACACAGAAGACAATCCCGTTTTGGATTTAGATGACATCCCGGGTACAGGCCCAGAGAATATTAACATAGCAGATCCAGTTGCTGGCGGGGTATACACTGTTGTGGTTCACGACTACACAGGTTCAACACCTGACTTCTACGGTGGTAATGAAGTTACAGTCAATATTTATCTTGATGGAATTCTCGCTTGGACAGACACTCGAATAATTGAAGGTGATGGAAGTTATACATATTTTGCTGAGATAGACTGGGCGTCAATGACGATAACATCACTGTAAAAAGCTAATTGCTTTATTAAAATAAGCAAAAGAAGTACTTGACAGTGTGATCCTAAAATGATATAGTATATGTATAGGGAGGGAACCTATGCTTAAGTTTGCATTGGAAACACTTGGAAAAGCCATCTTCATTTACACATCGTACTATGGCTTCAGTGCCCTTGCTTGGATGATGTTAAACTAGGAGAAAATGTGAGCATTAAAATTGCGCACGTATCGGATATTCACGTCCGAAAATTAAAGTACCACAAAGAGTACCGTGCAGTGTTTGAGCAACTTTATGAGAAGTTGCGTGAAGAGGAGCCCGATATTATTGTCAATACGGGTGACACCTTTCACACAAAACTTGATATGTCACCAGAGTCTATCAAGATGATGAGTGAGTTATTTGTAGGTCTTGCCGATATTGCGCCTTATCATATGATTTTAGGCAATCACGATATGAATTTAAAAAATTGTGGTAGGCTTGATGCGATATCGCCAATTGTGGATTACTTGCAACATCCCAATATTCATTTTCATAAATATGCATCAGTAGTGGAGGTGGCAGATGGTGTCGATTTGCATGTTTTATCTATTGTGGATCCAGAAAACTGGCAAAAAGATTTGCCAGAAGATCGTGTTAACATTGCCTTATATCATGGCTCTGTTGTTGGCTCGGTCACAGATAGTGGCTGGATGATGACACACGGTGATATTTCTCTTGACGAGCTTGAGAAATATGATTATGCATTGCTCGGAGATATTCACAAGACAGATCAGAAGGTAGACAATGATGGTCGCGCTAGATATCCAGGCTCTCTTGTACAACAAAATCACGGAGAGTCAAATGATAAAGGTTATCTTATTTGGGATATTGAAGGCAAAAGCACTTGGTCAACAAGGCACGTCTCACTTGTCAACCCAAAACCGTTCATTACTATCGAACTTACTCGCAAGGGACGAATGCCAAAGAATACATCTATTCCGTCTGGCGCTCGTCTTCGTCTCGTTAGCAATAACAATCTTCCGCTGGATGTAATGCGTCGTGCGGTTGATATCGCGAAGCATAGATTTAAGCCAGAGAGTATATCATTTCTTAATCGCGCTTCTGGAGAACGCGGCTCTGTCGAGGGTCTGACCGACGGACTAAAGACCGAGAACCTGAGAGATATCAGCGTTCAAGAGGAATTGATAGATGAGTACCTTGTTGATTTTGAAGTACCCCCGGAAACAATGGAGAAGGTGTACGAGTTAAATGAAAAGTACAACAAACTCGTAGAGGATAACGAGGATATCTCAAGAAATGTAAATTGGAAATTGGTAAATTTTGAATTTGATAACTTATTTAATTATGGAGAAGATAACAATGTTGATTTTAATGAACTTGGCGGCATTGTCGGGATCTTCGGCAAAAACTTTTCTGGTAAGAGTAGCATTGTTGATGGCCTGCTTTGGACTATTTTTAATTCAACCTCGAAAAATGAGCGTAAGAATCTCAATGTTATTAATCAAAACAAAGAATACGGATCCGGAAAAGCCGTAATAGAAGTTGGCGACAAATCGTATACTATTGAAAGAAGATCTGACAAATACGTTAAGCGACTCAAGGGCGAGGAAACTCTTGAGGCAAAAACAGAATTAAATTTTGAGGTGTATGATCCGGTAATGGGAGAAACAACGTCACTAAATGGGTTAACCAGAACTCTCACAGATGCCAACATTCGTAAGCACTTCGGAACCCTAGATGATTTTTCAGTATCCTCGTTATCTTCTCAGCATGGAGCTTTGACCTTTATTGATGAGGGTTCAACACGACGCAAAGAAATCATAGCCAAGTTCTTGGATTTAGAACTGTTTGAGCAAAAATTTAAATTAGCAAAAGAAGATTCAGTGGATCTTAAGGGTGCCCTTAAACGTCTAGAGTCAAGAAACTACACTGAAGAAATAGACAGCGCCAAAAAAGAACTCGAAAGTACCAGACAAATGCAGAAAGGACAGCAGGATAAGTGCGCAATACTTAAGGATTCTTTAGTAACACTCACAGACGACTGTACATCAACGCAAGAAAAAATAGATTCAATCCCTACTGAGATCATTGATATCGCAGACATTAGTAGCAATATTCTCAAAAAAGAAAATCAAATCACCGCACTAAAAATAAAAAACTCAGACAACGAAAACGAGTTAAAAATAAAACAAGGTGTTTATAAGAAGATTACAAACTTTTTAGACGAGTTTGAGCTAGAGAGATACCAAAGCTTGCAGCAAGAAATTCAACAAAATAGGGATAAATTAAAAGAACAAGAAGGCTCGCTGGATAAACTTCTTGGTGTTTATAATAATATTCTTAAAAAGGAAAAACTTTTAGAAGATCATCAATATGACCCGGATTGTAAATTTTGTTGCGAGAACGAGTTCGTAAAGGAGGCTCATGCCGCAGTTTTACAGAAGGTACCCGTCGAAACAGGGCAAAATGAAATTTTAGAGATGATAAATTTGATTACTGAAGAAATATCGAAGCTAAATCCTAAAGACGTTGAGACTCAACTCGATAGATACGACAAACTTGAAAGTAATAAGCACTCGGTTTCCTCGCAGATAGCTGATCTTAATTTGGAAATAGAGAAAAACAAAAATTTAATACACACGACAGAGCTACAATTAATCAATCTTTGCTCCAAGAGGGACGAATACGAGCAGAACAAAGAAGCCATTGAAAACCTTGAAAGCTTGATTGCTCAATTGAACAGGTGCCACTATGATATTAAGGCAACAAACGCAAATATCGAAAAATGTGAAAACAAAACCTTGGAGTTTGTTAAGATGGTGGGTTCCTTAGAACAAAAGGTGGAAAACATTATAAGCCAACAAAAGGAGCGCCAAGAATTGCAAAGAGAATTTGCGGCTTACGATTTATACATGCAATGTATGCATTCTAACGGTATCGCATACGATATAATCAAAAAGAAAATTCCAGTAATCAATTCTGAAATCGCAAAGGTGTTGGCTAACATCGTTGATTTTGAGGTGTTTTTTGAAGCTTCTGGGAACAAATTTGATATCTTCATCAAGCACCCCAAATATGATGAGCGCCCGATTGAACTCGCTTCTGGTGCAGAGAAATCTCTTTCAGCAATCGCTATTCGTCTTGCTCTTTTGGGAGTCTCTTCGCTTCCGACCGGTGACATTTTCGTTCTAGATGAACCCGGCACAGCGCTCGACGAGGAAAATATGGAAGGTTTTATTCGTATTTTGGAACTAATTAAAGTGTATTTTAAAAATGTTTTGCTTATCTCACACCTTGACTCGCTCAAAGATTGTGTTGATTTGCAGGTAGTGATCGATAAGAAAGCAGGATACGCCAGAGTAAACCAATAGGAGACACTCAATGTCAGATGAAAACGACAACAACGAATTTGATTTTCTGCCTCCCGCAGAACCGCCCCCCGCATTTGCGCAAGAGAAAGACAGTTACCACGAACAGGTAGACGCAGAAGACTTCGGTATGGTCGAGGACTTCGGATTACAAATGGAGTACTCCGACGAAGATTTACTCCCCGAGAATACGGCACCCTCATCTATTAACGTCGGCTTTGTCGGCGTCGGCGGCGGAGGTAACAAAATGGCGAATGCCTTTATTGAACTTGGTTTTAACAAAACACTGCTTGTAAATACAACAGGTAAAGACATCCCTAAAAATGTCGAAGAGGATCACGTTGTCCTTATACCAGATGCCGATGGCATTGGAAAAGACGTACAATATGGAAAAGAGGTTTTAAGTCAAAATGGTGCGATTGTTGAAGATGCTTTGCGAATCAAGCTTGGTAAGGTTGATTGGTTATTTGTCCTTGCTGGGGGTGGTGGCGGTACCGGTAGTTCTGTCACTGCTTTACAGCCTGTCTTTGAGCGTTACTTACGATCTGTTCAGGCTTCTGGTCGAGTCGTTTATATAGTATCATGGCCGACGGCACAAGAAAATCTTAATCCCACAATCGCTCGCAACGCGTTGACGCTGGCTAACGATGTTACGCCGCACGCACATATCATTCTTGATAACGAGCGCTCTACCCGCTTACTTCGCGGCAGAATTGGTATGCTTGGTATGTACCCAGTCGCTAACACACAATTTGCCAAGTCGCTAGCTCAAGTACTTAAACTCTCCACAGAGGATTCACCGATCCAGTCTTTTGATAGTAAAGATCTGGAAACGTGCTTGAGCAATAGCGGCCGAGCCTTTATGGGTTCGACTATGATAAAAGATCCAAATACTGGAAAGCTTGGATCGGTAATCCTTCACAACTGTATGAATCGCTCCGCGTGCCCTCCACCCAAGGGTAAAGCCGCAGCAGGATCGTTAGTGTTGGTTGTGTCCGAAGAGATGGTGGCTGACCCTAAAGTCAGCAAGAATATTGAGTCGGCAATCGCTTATGTCGGCGGTCGATGCGAGACGCTTTTCTCTGGCGTTTATGTCAGAAAAAATGTGCCCGGTTTGATTGCGATACTAAGTATGAATGGATTAGCGACATGAAAAAACTATTTGAAAATTGGCGTGAGCACACGAAAGAAGAACAAATCGGCGAAAGCTTTGAGCAGCTGACTCCTGAAAATTTTAGCGTTGCTCTATCTGCCTTTGAAAAATTTATTCAAGAACCCGCTGTGGTCACAGCACTGCTTGGCGGTGGCGTTGCGGCTGCTGTGGAGATGGTAAAGAAAAACTTTCAGAAATCACCGGGCCCAACAGAGCCTGCAGAAATGAGTGAAGAACTCAGAGATTACACCGGCGGCCAATCAAGTAGTCCCGATCTTCAAATTCCCGGTTACGGAATTATGACTGTTGAGCAGACTGAAGTAAAACTAGCGCGCTTATTAGAAGAAGCAGCACAGGACGCAGCAAGAAATCCCCCACAATATTCTCACCTTAATAATGGGGTCATTCAAGCTTTATATGAGGCATTAAAGGAATTCAAAAAATTATGAACATAATCAAAAAACTATGGAACTCGATAGTGAACAAAACCTCCACAACACCAAAGACAACAGTAGTAGTCGAAGAGGTGGAAGTCGAACAGGAGCAATGTGGCGCCACTTTTGAGATATTGTGTCTTGAGGCCGGAGTATCCCAAAGGACGATCGATAAGGCCAATCTTGTTGAACTTTTTAATGAGTGGTACGTAGGCCCTTGTGATCGATCGGCGGTGCGTGCTTCGATCGATGCGTTCAAAAAACATAATCCAATGGTTAATGCAAAACTAGCCCGAGGAAATTTTAAATGAAAATATCTCACCAAGAGCTTAAATCAATTATTCGAAAAGAATTGGCAGAAGTTCTGAGTGAAGTTTCTTCAGAAAAGCAGCGCCGCTGGGCTTGCGCTCAGAAAGATAAGCCTGCTTCCGAGAGACCAGAAGGCCTTTCAGCGGAAGAGGCAGAGGAAATGTGTAAATCAAAGGTTGAAGAAGGTTTACCATTTGACAGCAGCAAAGTAAGAAGAAAAATGATGACTGATCGCCCAGTTGGAAATCCAGACTTTCCATCAGGTCACCCATTCTCAAAAAAGTAAGGAAGCAAAATGATGGCAAAGGCACAAGCATTTATGGACACCTGGCTAGCAAAACTTACATCACGGAAACTCATGGTGTGGTTAACCGCAACAGGCCTGACACTAGCCGGCCATGTTACCAGTGAAGATTGGGTTATCATCTCGGCAATTTATATCGGTGGTCAAACAGTTATCGACGGCATCGCAAGGTTGAGAGGCTATAATGATTAAAAAACAGATATTCCAATTTGCATTAAAAAATTGGAAGGTTATAGCAATCGTGTTACTGAGTCTCGTTGTCGCGATGAAGAGTCGATACGATTATGGCCTTATGCAAAAGGCATACGAAACTCAATCCGAATCGCATCAGGCACAAATTGACGGACTAAAAGAAATTCACAAGAAAGAATTGCGTGAGAAAAAAAAGCTAATGGAAAGCCATCTTGAATCTATTGCTGCCATCGAAGAAGACTACGAAAATGCTTTGGAGATGATTGAAGAGTTGAGAGAAGACAAGAGTGGAGAATACAGAAACAAATTCAATAGTGATCGAGAGCAACTAATTAAAGATATAGAGACTAAATTCGGTATCCAATATGTTCCTTAATCTTATGTTAATGCTTACGATGACCGCTGCAGCGACACAACCCCCGCAGTTCACAGTCCTGGAATATAAGCAGCCGGCGCCTTTTGCTGGCGTTCTTTTTGACGAATACGCGACTGCTAAAATAATGTCCGATTATGATATTTTTAAGTATTCCTGCGATATAAAGACAGAGTATCAACTAAAAATTCAAAAAGAAGAATACGAATTTAAGTTAGAAAATATGAGGATAGAGCATAAAGCCTTAACAGATGAGTATGATTTGTTTATAATACAAAAAGATAAAGAAATTGACTTGTTGGCCAATGCACTAAAAAAAACTTCACCCCGTTACAAATGGTTGTATTTTGTTGGTGGGATCCTCATTGGTACTGCAAGCTCATATGGCGTGTATAGGGCCCTGAAATGAATGAAAAAAATTTAGATCAAATAGCGGCCATTGAAAAGGCAATTTCAGAGAAATATGGAGAAGAGGCTATCGTTAACCCGAGGTCTAATTGGGATGAAGATAGAGAGAAAAAATACTTATCTCAAATGAAGAGCTTCTATAAGAAAATTAAAAGAAATGAGCAGCACCAAGAGAAAATAGAGATTAATGGTATAAAGGTGTCAAAAAAACTACTTAATAGAGAATCTTTAAAAAGTTGTCCAGTCTGCGGAAGTTTTCCAAAGGTATCTATGGATGATGTATGCCTCATAAAATTTGATTGTTGTAGCGAATGTTATGATAAATATATTTTTGGCAGAGAAGAGAGATGGCTATCTGGGTGGAGACCCGAAAAAATAAATATAAAAGAGGAAACATAATGGCTACAGTTTATGAAATTATTCAAGGTCTGTCACAAGCGGCCGCAAACGCTTATGACGGAGCCCTCGATGAAAGTGGGGAACCGATTAAAGCCGGCCTTGCAAGAGAGGACGGAGATCCGATTCTCGATCGCCGCGTTTTGGACGGCTTCAAGGTAAAATTTTATGGCAACATGATGTGTTTGACATATCACTCAGAAGTGCAACTAAAGGAGGTTCACGAACCTGGATTTGAAAATGATGTACAGCAGAAAATTTCTGAGATTGCTTCTTTTTTGAAAAAAGAATATAGAAAGATTAGAGGTGAATCTGTGACGTTGACCGCTGATGGAGAAATAGATGTGAGAGTTGAAACCTCTTCACGCGTGCGTTCTTGGATTATAGCAAAAATGCACTATAAAGTCGGTGGCCTTTCTGAAGATATGAACGATGATAATCGTGGCTCTACTAACGTCTTAGATAACGATTGGAAAAGCTTTCTCGAGCAAGGCGGATGGAATGGCGATGGCGGCAAAAGACCACAAAATGATACTCGGAAAAAGCAATAATGAACATAAGCCGTAAAAAATTATATCAAATTATTCTTGAAGAATATGCGATCGAGGAGGGCTTTCTCGATGAAGCACTGAGTGATGAAAAAACTGCTGAATTGATAGCTTGGATTAGGGGTAAGGGCCCCCGTCCCGATTGGGCTACAGATGATTATGGCACCAGTGGCAGCGGTAAAGCAGTTCAGTCGCCAATGGATCCCGATGTTGATAGAGCAGCAGACACAATGCCGTTCCCATCGGGTGGAGAAACCCCGGCAGAACCCGAGTCCCTGCAAGCCAAGATAGCTGCAATGGTGCAGGGAATGGATCCGGAATCGGTGTCAGATTTATTTCAAGCGGTATTCGCCGGCATCCCTGGCGTTGAAATAGGTCCTGCCGAAGAAGATCCGGAAACGCTTTATTCTCCTGGCGCTGAAGGGCGCCCCCAAGTTGGATTTAGGCTCGAGGAACTCATGGAACTTATCCGGGAAGTATTAACAGAAAATGTATGAGTTTTCAATTAGACAAAAAACAACAAATTAAAGAAATCTTACGATGCGGCAAAGACCCATCTTATTTTCTTAAAAATTATGCCCGTATATCGCATCCGATGCACGGGCTGATTCTGTTTAATACTTATGATTTTCAAGACAACCTTTTGCAAGAATTTAACGATTATCGATTTAACGTAATCTTGAAGGCCCGCCAACTGGGTATATCTACTATCACAGCCGGCTATATTGCGTGGATGATGCTGTTTCATCGCGATAAGGCTATTCTTGTCATGGCTACCAAATTTGCGACTGCCGGAAACCTGGTTAAAAAAGTTAAAAGCATAATGAGAAATTTGCCGGGATGGATAAGGATCTCATCAATTTCAGTAGATAACCGTACATCATTTGAGCTATCTAATGGTTCATCGATCAAGGCCGCCTCCACCTCCGGAGATGCCGGCCGGTCGGAGGCGCTGTCTCTTTTGGTCCTTGATGAGGCTGCCCACATTGAAGGCTTGGAAGAGTTGTGGACCGGCCTATATCCCACACTGTCAACCGGTGGTCGCTGCATTGCATTGTCCACTCCAAACGGCGTAGGTAATTGGTTTCATAAAACTTGTAGTGATGCTGAGTCCGGAACGAACAATTTTAATTTAACAGTGTTGCCTTGGGACGTACACCCAGATCGCGATCGAGATTGGTATAAAAAAGAAACCAGAAATATGTCTAAGCGTCAGATCGCACAAGAGCTTGAGTGTAACTTCAACACCTCTGGTGAGACTGTCATCGATCCTGAATGTATGAAGTGGTTGCTTGATAATATTAAAGAGCCAAAATATAGAACTGGATTTGATCGCAATTTTTGGATGTGGGAGGAATACGATCCTTCCTGTAATTATTTAATGGTCGCCGATGTTGCGCGCGGTGATGGCGCCGACTATTCCACTTTTCATATAATCAAGCTGGAAACTTTAGAAGTTGTTGGGGAATACCAAGGAAAACCAACTCTCGATATGTATGCAGGAATGCTGAACCAGGTAGGTCGAGAATACGGAGACGCTATGTTGGTAGTAGAAAACAACAATATAGGATATTCAGTGTTGACAAAGCTAATCGAACTGGGGTATCCTAATGTATACCACTCTGTTAAATCAACACACGAATATATAGAACAACATCAAGCAGAATCAAGAACGTCTGCGGTGCCCGGATTTACAACCTCCATGAAGACTCGGCCTCTTATCGTAGCCAAATTAGAAGAGTTTATCAGAAATAAACTAATTACTGTGTATTCTTCTCGAACAATTAATGAGATGAAGACTTTTATCTGGAGGAATGGTAAACCACAAGCAATGAAAGGTTATAATGATGATTTGATCATGGCTTTAGCAATCGCTTGCTGGGTCAGAGACACTGCCATTCAAGCAAATGCTCGAGAATTAAATTATCAAAAAGCTTTTGTTGATGCAATCGTTACCACCAAGACAACAATGAATACACAAGTTAAAGGCCAACAAGGCTACAAAACTGGCAATATCTTTGATAAAATGAGTGAAGCTGAAAAAATTTATAAACAATATAAATGGATTATTAAGTGAGAAAGTAAATGGCCAACAAACCTACAAAAAATCCCAAAAACCAACAATCAACGCTTTTTAAGTCTTTAACAAGACTGTTTTCGGGTCCTATCATCAACTATCGGTCACAGTCTGGTAGGCGAATTAGACGACAGCATTTAGATAAGTTTTCCAGTAGATTTAAATCTGCATCTGGTCAACAATTTAAAAAATCTTTATATAATCCCCTCGACGTGGTGGCGACAAATGCGATCGCCAATCAACAACGCGCAGAAAGATATGTTGATTTTGATCAGATGGAATATATGCCAGAGATTGCCTCATCTCTTGACATATATGCGGACGAGATGACGACCTACTCAGATCTCAGGCCGATGTTAAATATCAAATGCACCAATGAAGAAATAAAAGCCGTATTAGCGATTTTGTATGAGAATATTTTAAATGTTCAATACAATCTATTTGGCTGGTCACGTACGATGTGCAAGTATGGTGATTTCTTTCTGTATCTTGACATTGATGAAAAATATGGAATACAGTCTGTTATAGCACTACCGTCTTCTGAGATCGAAAGATTGGAAGGGAAAGACTCAACAAACCCAAACTATATTCAGTACCAATGGAATTCTGGCGGTATGACGTTTGAAAACTGGCAGGTTGCTCACTTTAGAGTTTTAGGCAACGACAAGTATGCACCATATGGCACTTCTATTCTAGAACCCGCGCGCCGCATTTGGCGCCAGCTTACGCTTATGGAAGATGCCATGATGGCTTACCGTGTCGTTCGCTCGTCTGAGCGCCGCGTATTTAAGATTGATGTCGGCGCAATTCCACCTCAAGATGTTGAACAATATATGCAAAAGATTGTCACGCAACTCAAGAGAAACTCTGTTGTCGACGCGGATACCGGACGAGTAGATTTGAGATATAATCCAATGTCTATCGAGGAGGATTACTTTATTCCGATTAGGGCCGGCTCCGCAACAGACATACAGACCCTTGCGGGCGCCCAAAATATTACGGCGATTGACGACGTTAAGTATCTCAGAGATAAATTGTTTTCAGCACTCAAGGTTCCACAATCTTATTTGACAATGGGCGAGGGTGCGACTGAAGACAAAACCACATTGGCTCAAAAAGATATCCGTTTTTCACGAACAATACAGAGGCTACAGCGAGTGATCATTGCCGAGCTTGAAAAGATTGGAATCATTCATCTTTATACACTTGGGTTCCGCGGAGACGACCTTTTGTCGTTCAACCTCGCCCTCAACAACCCATCAAAGATTGCTGAACTTCAAGAAATTGAACACTGGAAGTCAAAATTTGATATTGCAGCGTCAGCGACAGAAGGCTTCTTCTCCCGAAGATGGGTGTCTGAAAACATATTTGGATTGTCTAACGAGGAATTTACGCGCAACCAAAGAGAAATGTATTACGATCGCAAACATGATGCATCGCTACAGCAAGTTGCTGAACAGGCCGCAGCAGGCGAAACTGCCGGCGCCTTGGGATCCGGCCTGGATGCGGATCTTGGCCTTGGTGATGAGGGTCCCGATGATCTCAGTCTTGACGCCGGCGCCCCGGAAGAGGTCCCAGCAGGAGATATCGATGCCGGCCCCGACGACACATCACCAGCCGGCGACGACTCGCCCCTTCTTGCTGTTCCTCCTGGTTCTAGAAACGCCCCGAGAATACATCAGGGCCCAAACAGTAAAGGAAAGAAATTGTATTTTCCAAAGAAAACTGATTCACGTCCCTCCGGTGCTCGCACCCGCCATCTAAAGAGCTTAGGTGATACAGAAATTACCCCCCGCACAACACTTCCTGGACGGGATATGTTGAGCGCCCTAGGTAGGGGAGTGACAGAAACAAGTATTTATGATAGCCTTTACGAAGAAAAGGATCCTACTTATTCATTAGCGGGAGAGAAAGAAGAGCGTCAAATTTTTGAAGTGAACCAATCAGTCCGCGCTTTGGTAGAAATACTAGAAAATAAAGATAAAACACCAACGGAGAAAAAGGATGAAGAATAAGCACAATAAAAAAAGAAATACCGCTTTTATTTACGAGTCTTTGGTAAGAGAAGTAACGGTATCGATCATCAAGGGAGACAAGGGAAGAAAAAATGCTGCGATTTCAATCCTAAAGGAGTATTTCGCCCCAGGGACTATATTGAAACATCACCTTGAATGTTACCGCTCTCTTTATGAAAATCAAGAGTTGTTACCAGATGTTGGAGAAAAAGTGATCAAAGAGGCAAAAATGGCTGCACGCCTTATTGACCCACAGGGTCTTTTTCGCACTCAAACAGAACTTATAAACGACGTGAACAAAAAGTTATCTCCAGAAGTATTTAACAACTTTGTGCCAAACTACAAAACAATTGCGACTATTGATCAAATATTATCTACCAAAGTTTCACCAAAACAACGTGTTATGCTAGAAGGTTGGATTGTGTCAAACATGTCAGAAAGTAGTAACTCAGAACAGGTTTGTGAAAATATCGACAACTTAACTCTTAATTCATTCGCTAGAAAATTTAATGCAAAATATGAAACTTCGCTAATGCAAGAACAAAAATCTCTCCTGTCTTTCTATATTACTTCGTTCTCAGACAATGGTGTTGAGTTAAAGACATTCTTAAATGAAGAAGTGCTTAGGCTGAAAAAATCAATATTAGAGTCGAAAAATGCTTCTTTTTTTGAAGAAGACGAGGAGATGATGTCAAAGGCCTCCTTGGTCATTGAAAAGCTAGACAATCTTTTTGAAACAACTATTGATGAAAAGGTTTTGCTTACCATATTGAAAACACAAGAGTTAGTAAAGGAACTAAACAATGGCAGTGATCATTAAAGTTGGCAAAGAAGCCAATGCAAAAAAAGTTAGATTAGAATTGGATTTGAGAAAGTCTCTAAATGGAGATCTGATGATATTTGATCATGGAGATATCGACATTGTTCTTTCGCCGGCAAAAAATAAAGTAATAGTTTTTCCAAAAGAATCGCTCACTGATCTATCATATGGCGCCCAAAACAGGCTATTCACTCACCTTCGTCGTAGGGGTATTGTGGTGGCTGAATCTATTCAAGCCGGCGCATTTTATGGCTCCATGGAGGGCACCCTCGAGGAATCAGAAATGGAAGAGGCAAGTTCTGCAAAGCTAGCCCTTATCAACATATCAAATTTTATAGATGAAGAGCGGCCCTATTTTGAACAGACAGAGGCGATAGTCTCAATGGCCGACGACGAATTGATTGAGCCAGATAAGGCAGATTCGACAGAGTTGGGAGAGGTGCCACAAGAGGTTGAGCAAGGATCTATCAGGACTGGGTTTGTCCGAGATCCATATTCTATTGGTTATATGTATTCGGTTTAAAGGAAATATGGAGCTATTAACATTCATACTGTGCGCTTACGGTCTAACACAAATTATAGTTTACGGAGAGATGCCGCTGCTTAAGCGCCTCCGCCCATCCGCGGATTTTGCCAAAGGATACGGCAAGGTTTTTCATTGTCCGATGTGTATGGGTTTCCACGTGGGATGGCTTTTAATGCTACTTTCTCCGTTTACAGAACTATTTAATTTTGAAGTTTCTGCTATAAATTTCTTTTTACTAGGAGGTTTGTCGTCAGGAACGTCTTACATTCTCAACATGATCATCGGAGACGAAGGAATAAAACATGAACACAAATATTTGGACGCAAAAATGGATGCTGCAGCCAGTAAGACACTGCTGTAAAGGATCTTAGCTATGGGAAAGAAATTACTAAGAGAGTATTATGCGCTATGCGATGGCGGCATATGCCAAGACTTACTAACAGAAGATGAGAAGCGCTATGTGGCCGGCGGGGGTATGATTCTGTCTGGAATCATGCAGATGACCGAAACTCAGAACGGAAACGGAAGAGTTTATCAGCACCGCACAATGATGCGCGAAGTAGAAAATTATAAAAAACTAGTCAAAGAAAGAAGAGCTTTGGGAGAATTAGACCATCCCGATGACTCCGTAATCAATTTAAAAAATTGCTCTCATATGGTAACAGAAATCTGGATGGAAGATAAAAATGTAATGGGCAAGATCAAAGTCCTCGACACACCGGCCGGCAAAATATTGCAAGAACTAGTAAACGGTGGTGTTACCGTCGGAGTATCCTCTCGGGGAATGGGCTCGGTGCGCGAAGAAAAAGGTCAGACTATCGTAGAGGATGATTTTCAGCTTATCTGTTTTGATATGGTGTCTGAGCCTTCGACACCGGGCGCTTTTATGATGAAGGAAGCCAAGAATTATCGTAATGAGGTATTCACTCACGGCGATAAGATCAACAGACTGTTAAACGAGGTGCTAAGTGAAGAAAAGTGAATTAAAAAAAATGTTGAAGCCGCTTATAAAAGAGTGCATTCATGAGGTTCTAATTGAAGACGGAATGTTGTCGGGAGTGGTATCGGAGGTTGTTAAGGGTCTCGGAACACAAGTGATAGCAGAGTCTTCAGCCCCGCAACAGCACGCTCCTCCGCAAATAGATAAAGGTATGGAACAAAATCTCCAACAACAAAGAATGCAATCACTTCGAGAGATAACCAAGGGCGCTTATAATGGTGTGGATATATTCGAAGGAACAGAAGCGATGACTTCGTATGAGTCGCAGGCCCCCCGAAAGGGCGCCACTGATCTAGGCGATCCTCGCGATGCTGGTGTTGACATAAGTTCGCTTGTCGGAATGTCTTCTCAAATTTGGCAGGCAATAAAGTAGGTAGTAGATGAAAAAAACTGGAAATGTAATAGTTCGACCTCGCCATCCGCGTGAAAGCGCTGATCGGATGATTAGAAGATTTATAAAAAAGACTAAAAAAGAAAGAATTGTGGAGGAAGCTAGAGATCGCCGCCGCTACAAAAAGCCGTCAGTAAAGAAAAAAGAAAAACGTGAACGTGCACAACGTGCTCGCCACAGGGAAGAACAAAAACGTATACGCGCACAACAAAGGCGCAATAGAAAAAATAAGTGACTATTTATATTGTAAATCAAAATTTTGAAGGAGTTTTATAATGGGAAGTTGGAATTTAGAACCCGGCTTAAATAATGTCGGATCCTATCAAGTCAGTGGCCAACCCTATGCCAGTGGCAACATTGACGCCAAACACGGCTTACGCCCGGGCGGCTACGAGGTAACGTTTCCATATGTTACACGTTGGTTTAAGGTTATCAACAATGGTACAACGCCTTGCCAAGTAGGCTTTTCGGTAACCGGCATCACCGGTTCTGCGAACTACTTTACGGTTGGGAAAGGAGCAACTGGTATTCCGGTTGATTCCGGTGTTTTGGAGTTGAAGGTCTCAGCCGTATGGTTATCTGGTTCTGATAATGTAGATATCCTCGCCGGCCTTACTGGTATTCCTCCCCAAAGAGTTAGCACTGGAACCCCGCCGGGCTCTGGTCCCAACTGGTCAGGTTCTGCAGGAGTAGGATAAGCCCATGGCGAACTTTGGCTGGGCATATGTAGACTGTGCAGAGAGCAGTGGCGGTGGCGGTAGCGCCTTGGCGCAAGCAATCGAAGGAGCTACTGGTTCGGTACTGTTCCTAACAGGAGCAGGAGCGGCCTCGGGCTCAACGCACTTAATGTTCTACACTGCGTCGACGCACGGCAACCCTCCGCATACATTGGTGTTGTCTGGTAATATGGTTATTACTGGCACTCTTAGCGCTAGCGTCATAAACTATGAAGATATTGCAGTTATCGATGCGACTGGGTCAACCTATTTTGGAAACTCAGTCGACGATATGCACTTGCGCACGGGTAGTTTTGAATTAAGAAATGGCTCAGGCGATATGATAATGTCTGCCAGTGCTTATTCTAAGGTAGTTCGCTTCTATGGGGCAACTCGATTTGCAGTAAGAAATGTTGCCGGCACCTCTCCCACTGTAACCAACGCTGATTATATCATCGCCATAGCAAACGCAAACCCTGTAACTGTGACTCTCCCCTCTGCCTCAGCCGGCGCAACAACAGGACACACAGGCGAAGGAACCACGTTCGTTATTAAGGATACGGTAACCTCGCGAGTCGGTGCGGCCAACAACATAACACTGACCGGTACCGCCGGAAGTGACGTTTTAATTGATGGAGACGGTACATACGTCCTGACAGGAACTATGCCGGCCATCAGTTTATTTTCCAATGGAACTAGTTGGTTCGTCTTCTAAAACTAATTAAGTAAGGGAGACGCCCAGTATGGCATACAATAATTTATCTGGCAGCGTTCTTTTGCCCGAAGAATTGCTAAAAGTAGAGGGAGTTAACGCCGGTATTGTCTCCGGTAATTTGAGTACATCCGATGCCGCAACAGTTATCAACGTGCCTCGGGTAGCGCTTCCTAATAGTGATAGTCTGGTGATCAATACCGGCGGCGATGCGAACACGCTGCGATGCGACACAAAGCTAACGTTTGATGGGCAGATTTTGGGCCTCGATGGTGAGTTATCCGGGTCTGGTACGGTTGTCGTTGGCAACTCTATATCGTCTTCAGGCGATTTAGCGGTAACTGGGAATGTACATGCTACTGCCTATTATGGCGATGGTTCAAACCTTATTGGCGTCGGAGTTTCGGGCTCGGCTAGGATCTACAGCACCACCGGCTTGGAGACATCTGGCTATCTTAAGGTGTCAGGATCTGCTTATCTAAGCGGAGGTGTCGCCTACAGTAGAAGAGAAGTGAATAGCAATCACACTGTTACTGTTGGCGATTATTATATTGGGGTCGACTCTACAAGTAACATAGTGAAAGTGACACTTCCAGCGGCCAACACGTTGATTAATGGTCATACCATAATAGTCAAGGATGAAGGCGGCGAATCGGCTATAAACAATATAACTGTATCTGGATCAGTCGGAAGTGGTGACACAATTGATGGTGAAAATCAAGTAGTTTTATCATCACCTTTCGCAGCAATACAGCTTTATTGTAACGGCGCGAATAAATTCTTTATAGCGTAAAAAAATACTGCACGGTACACACTATTTATAAGCGACGTATAGGCTCCCTGTGCGTCAAATTTGGATAGATTCATCTGTTCATCTTAACCATACAAGAAAACTATTAATATGGAGGGTTTTTTAACATGGCTTATAAATTTCAAATAGGGGCTGCTGTAATGAGTGGCTCCCTTCAACAAGAAGGTTCTCTCGAAGTTCTTTCTGACGCTGTAAGCGGAAGCGTGCTGTACTCGGTGGGTAGGACTGGTAGAGTTTCTGGTTCTTCACTTCTGCACAACGTTGGTGCTGTAACTCTTGGTAGCACTCTGGCTACTAGTGGTAACATCGATACCGCTGGCGATCTGACTGCTGCTACCATTACAATGACCGGCTTCTCCGTCGATGCCGACGGCGACACTGTTGTCAAAACTCTGGCTACCCCAGATGACGGCACAATCGGCAACGCTAGCAATGCAGATTTACTGACTCTTGCTGCAACTGAAATCACAGTTAAAGCTAACAGTGAATTAACTATTGCTGGCGCAGGCAAATTCAAGCTCGCCGATGGCGCAGTCACTTCCACTGCTGCTGAGCTTAACAAGCTTGACGGTGCTGGTGCAGACGTTACTGCTGCTAAGCTGACAACTCTTTCTGCTCTCACTGACTCAGAAATCGGCTTCATCGATGGTGCCGGTACTGCTGTCGTTGCTAGCAAAGTTGTTGTTGCTGACTCCAACAAAGACGTTTCTTCTTTGCGCTCCCTTACGGGTTCTGCAGACGCAGTCTTCACCAACGGCCGCTTCGGTGGCACTAAGGGCGCCGTAGTCGCTCACTCGTCTTCTTTCGGGTACATGGCAATTACTAGCTCCTTGTCATCCTCTGGTACAGCAATCTTCCAGAAAGCTGCTACTTTCGGTGGCCTGGTTAACGTTTCCGGCAACCTTCAGGTTGACGGTACTGTTGTCAACTTCCCGAATGTTGCTGCTGCTGCTCTTGACGCTGCTGACTTGATTCTTTCGCTTGATAGCACTACTAAGGATCTGCAAGCTCGTACCCGCACTAACTTTGCTTCTGACTTAGCTGGTGTTGGCCTTGGTGCTGCTTCTGGTATTATGTCACTTGACCTTAACGAGTTGGGTGCTGCTGATGTTGATGTCGCTGCCGATAGTATCGCTATTATCGATGCAAACGATAGCAATAACTCTAAAAAGGAAAGCATTGCCGACCTTGCAACAGCTATGGCGGGTGATGGTATCTCAGCTCTTAACGGTGTTCTTTCTACTGACGCTGCTGTTAGCTCACGTGCTTGGGGCGCCGATGGTCCAAACACTCTCGTAGAGGGTATGAACTTCGGTACAGGAAGTATTTCCACAGAGAAAGTTCTGACACTTCCAGCTTCTCCAGCCAACAACGATATCATTCGCATCAAAGCCCCTGGCACAATGAATGCTGATGTTATCATTCGTCGTGCTGGTTCACAAACCATTGACGGAAATATTCAGGTTCACCTTGAATCTGCCGGCGCTGCAATCTCATTGCAGTATGTTGGTAGTGACGTTTGGGTCATCTTCTAGGATTTTTATAATCTTGAAGATTATCTCATTTTTGGATGCCTCCCTTGTGGGGGCATCCTTTTTTATATGTCTAATAAACAAAAATAATCTATTTATTAGAGACGAGGACAAAGTATGGCTTATAATGTCTTGAAGGGCACCGTTGACGGCTCCGTAGATCAACACGGCGATCAGGAGATAGACGGGAACAAAATATTTAAAAATACAATTAGTGCGAGCGTGTTTTACGACACAGACGCCCAGAGCCCCTGTGCAACTATGAAAGACGTTGCAATTAAAAAAATAAATGCCGGCGGCACCAACGGCTTACTGGTGTGGGAGAAGGAAGGCACTGCCCGGGCACATTACAATCTTACCTTTGATGGATCTGTAATGAGAACTAATATTGTTGAGGCATCAAGATTCGTCGGCTCTGCTGAGACTTTAACAAATATTCCTTCTAACAATTTCGTCGATAAAATACAAGCATCTAGTCTTGAGTTGGGTCATGGTCTTAAAAATATAAGAGGAAGACTACAGGTCAACCCGGGCCCCGGTCTTTTAATTGAGAATGAGAAAGTTGGTGTCGCAACTGACACTAGCCGCGGCATAACAGTCACAAATGGAAAGCTTTCTCTTGATTTGGAGACTGTTACAAATATCGCAACCAACGGTCAAAATTTAAGCGATAACGATTCGTTGGTGGTTGCCGATCAATCTAGAGGGATAATCACCAAAACAACATTGAATAATTTTTACAACAACTACTTGAAGATTAAAGCACCTCAACCGCACGGAATCTTAAACGCGATTCAACTAAAAGATAATAACGGATTTAAATCTTCACCAAATTTTGTGTATGATTCCGGATCGGACACTCTCACTGTCAAAGGAACTGTACGTACTACTTCCGTAAATGTAGCGGGCACGATAAGTTGCAGCGGTGCAATTGTCGGAAATATCTGCAATGTAAACGAACGACTCTACGCAGTTAGAGATGAGGACTACACAATTGTTTGTGATACAAACAAGAATCCGATAGACGTAATGTTACCGCCAGCATGCGATCATAAAGGGCGGATACTTAACTTTAAAAAAGCGAACAGTGATAAATACAACTTACGAACTCACCCTGTAACTCTTAAGGTGCAAGAAGGTACGATTGATCGGCACTCCGAACTAATTATAAAAAACAATTATGCGGTTCGTTGTTTGCAATCGGACGGCTCCAATTGGTGGGTGATTGGAACCCATAGCAACTAAAATAAAAAGGAAACTTTAGATGGCATATAACAACAACAAGGGCCCCCAGCATACTGGAGATATTCAGTACGAAGGCGATCCGAATGATGTCCAAATTGATTTTGAGAATGATCAAATTATATTGAGAACAGGCGGCGCTCCAAGGCTCAACATCACAAACACTCTAATATCAGGCTCTGGTATTTATAGAATTGACACCGTCTCCGCGTCTGCTGATGTATATGTAACAGGTGCTGTAAAGGCAGCATCCTTCTATGGAAGCGGTATTGGCCTTACCAGCATACCAGCAACTGCCATTATTCCCGCCGGCTCTGATACACAGATTCAGTTTAATGAAGGAGGCACCGCACTCGGAGCCTCTGCAAATTTAATATGGGACGACACTAATTTTAAGGTGGTCGGATTTGTGTCAGCCTCACAGCTTCTTCAAGGTAATGGCGCCTCGCTTGTCGGCGCCGATATAAATATTCAACGAGCTTCGGCAGCGGGAGGCTTTGCTCCGATTAGTAATCCATACATTTATAACCAAGGTTACTATTCTGGCTCCAAAGCTATGCATAATGATGGCGCCGTAACTCTGGGAAGCACACTGGCTGTTAGTGGCACAACTACTTTAAATGGTACTTTGACTGTAAATGCGCAAACAAAGCTCAACTCGAGTCTTTCCTCTGCTTTTGGAGCCCATTTTCAGGGCTCATCGACGTTCGGCAGCAATGTCCACACCACAGGATCGGTCAAAACTTCAGGTTCAATATCGGCGTCTTTGAATTTAGAACTCGGAGGAGTGGCATACCTTAGCAACAATCTTAACGTGACCGGTGCTGTCTTATCAAAACAAACCATCTCGGGTGCGCTGGGCGTCAATGGTGGCGCGCTAAACATTGGCGGAGAATCGTCATTCAAGGTCAGCGCTATCGGGGCCTTATCTTCCTCAAATACTGTGCGAACTGTGGGCTCGATTTCATCTTCTGGCGATTTGGCAGTTACTGGCGCCGTGCATGGTGCTAGCTTTCACGGTGATGGATCCGGATTAACAGGGCTATCATCAGCAGCTATTGCGAACTATAACGGGGCAGTGGACAACAGGGTCATTACCGCGGTGAATGCGAACACAGTACAAGGTGAGGCCAACCTTACATTCGGCGATCCCGGATCGACTGGCACCGACACCTTAAAAGTGGTAGGTATAATATCGTCTTCTAACACCCTGCAGGCAGTGGGGAATACGCTCCTCGGAGCGCAGTTGAAAGTGACAGGAGCTGCCCAATTCGCCTCTCCCGTTACGGCATCCAGGGGTGTTAATTTCAACAACACCAATGCCTCTGCTTCGTTCGGAGGGGGCGCCCAATTGCAAATTTATTATAACGGCTCCAATTCTGTTATTGCGGCTGAAGCAGACCATTTAAATATTCGCAACAATGCAGTGGATAAAAATATTCGATTGAGAATGGGAGACAATGCCGGTGCAACTAAGGTTCAATTCCGAAAAGCCAATGATACTAATTTGCTTGTTATCGATTCTAATGGAGACGTATCCGGCTCTGGACCATTGCGATTGGTTGGTTCACTGTCGTCTTCAGGTGATTTAGCTGTGACCGGTGCTGTGCATGCTAGCAGCGTCTATTCAGATCAGGGATTGGCTGTACGCCCGGGCACAAATTTCGCAACAGTGATTAATGGCACTCAAATTTCGAGTTCTGTGGGTGTCGCCACGGTTGGTTCCATCTCGTCTTCAAATGATTTAGCAGTCACCGGCGCTGTGCATGCAGCCAATTTCTATGGTGACGGCTCTGGTTTGACGGGCATTGCCGGAGCAGCATCGGGCTCCGCCAGACTCTATAGTTCGACTGGTGTTGAGACTTCAGGGTATTTAAAGGCCTCTGGCTCTGCTACATTGGCCGCCACCGTTACGATTAAGGGTACCGGCTCTTTCTCCAGCGTTGTTGCTACGGGCTCCATCTCTGGTTCAGATGGCATTTATGCCGCGGCATCCATATCCTCTTCAGTGAATCTTGCTGTCACGGGTGCCGTCCACGCAGCTAACTTCTATGGCAACGGCTCTGGTTTAACGGCCGTCTCGGCAATATCTGTATCAGGTTCCGATCGGCACTATAGTGTTGCAGGGGTTGAAACCTCGGGTTACTTGAGAGTATCCGGATCTACTATTTTAGGTACTGCCGGCGCTGATACTACCACAATTAAAGGGACTGGATCGTTTTCCGATATTGTGATCAGTGGCTCTGTCTCTGGCTCGAGTACCATAAGAACAGTAGGCTCCATTTCATCTTCAAATGATTTAGCTGTGACGGGAGCCATTCACGCAGCCAATTTCTATGGTGACGGCTCTGGTTTGACGGGCATTGCCGGAGCAGCATCGGGCTCCGCCAGACTCTATAGTTCGACTGGTGTTGAGACTTCAGGGTACTTAAGAGTCAGCGGCTCAATTACTGGCTCGACAGGGTTGCATATTACTGGTTCAAGCCCAAGATTAGCAATCGGAGATAGAAGCGGCGAAGGCCCACAAGATGGAATATTACACATCAGACCATCAGACACTAGCAACCGAATGCTGATAATGGCTCAGGCCGCTGATCACGAAGGGAATAGAATATGTTTTGGTGTATCCGGCTCTGGCCAAGTCGCTGTTGGTGGTGGTCATTTGGGTGGTGTGTTAAATGTATCCGGCTCAGATATCGAAAAACTAATATCAGTTAAATCTGACACCAAAGATCCGGTATTTTATCTTAGTGCTAGTGGTGAAATGTACAACTCCGGCAGCCTTACACTAAAGGAAACGGAACCTTACTTGTATTTAAGTCGCAGCGTTAGCTCAGCAAATGCACTAATCGGAATAAACTCTTCCGAGAATATTCTAGTACAAAACAACACCAACAACAGACATATTGTGTTCAAATGTAATGACGATGGTACGATTAAAGAAGGTTTGCGTCTAGATGGCGCGGTACCAGAGGTGGTCGTTAACCAAGGGGGTACGGACTTTAACAACACCTTAGTTAATTTCCGCGTAGAATCCGATAACAACACATACATGCTTTATGTTAAGGGCGCTAATGACGCGGTTGGGATCAACAACTCCGATCCCAAAACCGATCTTGACGTACACCATAACCCAACCACTCTGGCCAACGACACCGGCGGCGGAGAGGCGGTCAAATTTGGTACCGGAACCACGACAACAGGAAAGCTTTACTATCTGCACAGTGGCTCCAGTTGGGAGCAGACCGATATGATCAATGCAGCTTCTGGTGGTTTAGGTATGCTGGGTATCGCTCTTGGGGCTGCTCCTGCAACCAATGGAATGCTTATTCGCGGATTCTTCGACGTCCACACATATTTGAGTGGCGCATTCGTACCCGGCGCGACAGTTTACATCTCGGCTCCCGGACACATTACGACCATGAGACCATCGGGCTCAGGAGAAATACTTCGTGTGTTGGGCAATTGCACGACACAAGCCAATGTGGTATATTTTAACCCAAGTCCAGATTATCTTATTGTAACCTAATGTCTAATTATTCTTCACTAAATTCAACTAATCGCGATAATATTACGTCAATCAATGGCGTAGTCGAGTTATCTGTTAGAAGCATAAATGCCAATCCATCACCGCCGCCAATCGACGAAAGGAGAGCCAGAAGACAACCTGATTGGATCTGCGCTTTTGCTGCAACTTCATTCGGTATTGGCAAATATGGATACGCCAACGAACCAAGCATCGAAACAGCCGATTGGACAAGTGCCACATACCAGCCTGATGCTAATGATCGAAATGCAACTTTAAGAGGCGTTCTTGGAAAAAACGTCGATGGTGAGGGTATTTATGTATTGACTCAAAAACTAGATAGCGGTGGCCAAGGCGAAATTACTACAAAACAATTAGCAGTCAGCGGCTTAGACGCAACAATAGCAGCCGATTGGACAAATTTAGAAATAGTTAATAGTAGCGATATTAGCAACCAATTTTCCGCATTAAGATGGGCCGAAGCATCCGATGGCGCAAAAGCGGGTGTTTGGATAGGTGGTACCAGTGGCGGCAAAGTATTTCGTAGTACTGACGGCACAATTAGTTGGACTGAAATTACCTCGAATATGCCAGGTGACACCTGGGAAACAGGGAGCGCCGGCGAGAACAGGCAAGCAACAGAGATAGCTTCTGATGGAAATGGAACCTGGGTAATGCTTCAAAGAAAAGAAATGTTTGTAAGCACAAACGACGGTCTTAATTGGTCGAAGGTAGCTCACGGACTCAGTAATGTGGGATATCTATTTAGCATTGTTTACACAAATAACAGTTTTGTGATGATTTATAAACAACAGCTTGAAAATGATTTATATGTTGCTAGTGCCGCAGCAACAGATTTAACAGATTTTGGGACACCTACCGACACAAATATTCTGTCGCCTGATTTCGCATATCCATTTGAGTATGTCCGCGCCGCGGCAGATAGGACCGGCCGTGTAATGTTTGTTAGCCTTGATAGGCGACAGGTTGGTATATTCGAAGTCAGTGGCAAAATAATATCAAATTACAGTGAAGTAGACGCTATTAGTGGTGGCGAAAATGCAAGAGATATTGCGACCGATGGCCGCGGCAATTGGATAATAGCTGCTGAAAATAGTGATATGTGGCAGAGCACCGACAAAGGTGCCACGTGGACTAAAATTGTAAATGGATTTCCCGATAGTGACACCAATATTCACGTTATCACATCCAATGTTTACGACACCACACTTGGCGCCACTCGGTGGGTTGCCGGCACCGCGCTCGAATACGCTGGTTACGCTTCTAATTCAGATCTCACGTCTTGGACATTTTACGACAGACTTGATGGTGGGGATACTTCGGGAGCATATGACGTTGCTTACGGTAAAAATGGAAAAGGTGACGGAATCTATTGCATGACAAATGACTCAAAATCAAAACAAGTTTCTGTTAGCAGTGCTAATGTCGCAGATGGTCAACCTTGGACAAGCGTTAATATAGATAATTCAGCAACGGATGACGGTGATCAGTTTGTTATAGCTTGGACCGAGAGTTCAGCACGCACCAAAGCCGGTGTGTGGATGGCTGTTGGCGAACAAGGAGACAACAAGGCTTACTATAGAAGTATTGACGGCGCCGTAAATTGGTCAGAGATTTTACTTAGCGGAATAACCGGCCACACTGGGAATCGAATAACAGCACTTGCCGGCGATGGATACGGAAATTGGATGATGGGTCAAGACGAAAGAATTTATTACAGTACAAATAATGGCACCTCGTTTACGTTAGCACATACTTTTACTGGCGAAAACTTTAGCAAAATTAGTGGAATGGCATATACCGGTGATACCTGGGTGATTTCCTATGAGCGCACTACGGATTCAGGAAAAACATTTCTTAGATCATGCTCTACCGCCGACGTCACTACTTGGAGCAGCGAAGCAGGAGGCGGAGCCTTAGAAAACTATGGGACGGGAGACAGCGAGAGAACAACGATTGTTGCTTATCAAGGAAGAATCCTTGTCGTTCCACACGATAGACAGAAAATAGGCTACGCCGATGTTAGCGGAACATCAATTAGCAACTTTAATGTTGTTGATGTTTCTTCGATTACGTCTGGCGACAACCTTAGAGATGCATCAACCGATGGCAACACCTGGGTAATATGCGCACAAGATGGCCTCCTTCTAAAGAGTACAGACGATGCTGTAAACTGGTCAGTAGCAGCCACCGCAATTAGAAACTCAACTGATGACATTCGATGCATCGCTGCTAATGTTCACTTGCCACAATAAAATAACAATCATCGCCCATCTGGCTAATATTACAAAAGTTTAAAAAATGGCCTTTTGTGTGCGTCAATACTATTTATTTTGAATTATTGTCAACTTAAGGAGAAAATTCATGTCTAGTTTACTTGGTGAGGCTATTGTTGACGCCAAAGCTCTTCGCGAAAGCGCGTTAAAAAATGCCGAAAGCACCATTATTGAAAAGTACTCAGACGAGGTAAAAAACGTATTGGAAGAGTTATTAGAGCAAGAAGAGGTCGATCCTCTTGCCGGCCTTGACCTCGGAGGAGACGCCGATGCGTCTAGTGCCATCGACGAATCAAACGAAGAGGTTACGGAAGATAACATTCCCTTAGCGGCAACCGATGGATTATCTCATAACGAGGGAGAGAACCTCTCATCACTCGCAGAGAATGGTGAAGACGTTGAGGTCAATATCGATTTAGGCGCCTTGCAAGAAGCAATTGCGCAACTAGCTGAGTCTGTTGAAGAGGATGCTATTGAAGAGGCTGATGAAAAACCAGATTTTCTCGATTTAGACAAAGACGGAGATAAAAAAGAGCCAATGAAGAAGGCTGCAGCCGAAGTAAAAGAAGAAATGGACATTGATGTCGATCCTTCTGCAGAGGAAGAGGAAGCAGATAGTCAAGCCATGAGCGGCTTAGCCGATCTAGACGAACAAGATTCCCCCTTAGACGCATTAGTCGACGCAGTGATGGAAAAACTAGATGTCGACACCGGTTTTGAACTTTCAGGCTGGGGTGGTCGACCCACATCACAACTTAAGTTGGGCCAAGAGCGAGAGCTAGCCCACGAGGCATCTACTGAAGAAGAAACTTTAGATGAAAAAGAAGAATTAGATGAGAATTATATAGCGCTGCGTGATGAGAACAACAATCTCACACAGCAAATGCAGCAATATAAAGAAATTATGAGTGAGTTAAAGGAAAATCTTTTTGAGGTTAACCTTTCAAATGCTCGCTTACTATACACGAACCGTGTTTTAAGAAATACCTCCTTAAATGAGCGACAAAAAAATAAAATTGTCGAAGCGATTTCTAGCGCCGGTTCGGTCGCAGAAGCAAGAACGATCTTTGAAACGCTTCAAAGCACAGTGGAGTCCACGCCAAAGCGCGGACCACAATCACTAGGCGAAGCAATTAGCCGTCCCTCTTCTGTTATCCGTGCGACTCGTCAAGAGTCGTCAAAACCCAACGATGCATTTTCTGATAGAATGCGTCGTTTAGCTGGAATAAAACAATCATAAAAAAAAGGAGGTGATTTAAAATGTCTAGTATTATCGAAAGATTGACCGAAGGTATGGTCAATCGTGATATGCGAGCAGAAGGACACGCTCTTCTTTCCAAGTGGGAGAAGACGGGTCTTCTTGAGGGTCTTGATGGAGATCAAAACCGTAACTCAATGGCTCGCTTGCTTGAAAACCAAGCAAAAGAACTACTTCGCGAAACTTCGACAATGAAGGGTGGAGATGTTGAGGGCTTTGCAGCCGTCGCATTCCCAATCGTCCGTCGTGTTTTCGCTGGCTTGATCGCAAACGATCTTGTCTCTGTCCAACCAATGAGCTTGCCCTCGGGCCTCATTTTCTTCTTGGACTTCACTATCTCAAGCGAAGGTGCAGGTCTGCCCCGTCTTGGTTACGGTGATCCCCAAGGTGATGAAGAGTCGCTCTACGGAGGCGGCATCGTCGGTTCACAATTAACCGGTGGTGTTAAGCTTACCGCAGCGAATGCCGAAGAAGGTCCTTACAACCTTAACAACGGTTACGCTTCACCAACCGGCTCCGGTAACCTAGCGATTACAGCTGTCACTTCGAGTGTATACAGCTCTTCTGCTGGTGATGTTCCGAAGCTTTGTGAGTATGATGCTGAACTTGAGTCGCAGTCTGGTACTGCTACTGTTGCTATTGGTAGTATTCAATTGTCAGGTCTTACTGACTTCGATGCTGCACTTGGCAACCGCAACCTTAACGCATTCGTCGTTTCTGGTGCGTCTGGTCACGCTGGTATGGGTAAACTCGCTTCGTCGGGCTCCGCAGCCATCAACGGTGTTCAGCTTAAACGCTTAACTCGTATCACTGGTTCAACTGATCATGGCGATTCACACGCTATCATCGTTATTGCATCCTATGATGGTTCGACTTCTGCAACACAGTTAGCAGAAATCCTGACTGGTTCTACTCACGCTGCCGGCGGTGCAGGTTATCCCGGTTCAGGCGGTGCAAACCTTATCTCTGGTTCTTGGCCAATCACTGACGACTTTGTCGCTGGTGGCGCTCTCGGTTCTCTGGTCGGTGACGACCCATGGGGCCTTGAAAACAACGAGAAGATCCCCGAGATCGACATCAAGGTCGATTCCGTGGCTGTGACCGCTGTGACCAAGAAGCTCAAGGCTAAGTGGACTCCGGAGTTAGGTCAAGACCTTAACGCCTACCACAACCTTGATGCAGAGGTTGAGTTGACAAGCATCCTTTCGGAGCAAGTTGCTCTCGAAATCGATCAAGAGATCCTTGAAGATCTTATTCGCGGTGCAAAGGCTGGTACTAAGTACTGGGCTCGCTCACCGGGTCTGTTTGTTAATCGTGACACAGGCGCTGAAATTGGTGCTGCCACTAAGGCTCCCGATTTCACTGGTACTGTATCCGAGTGGTATGAGACTCTCGTTGAAACCATCAACGATGTTTCTGCACAAATTCACCGCAAGACTCTTCGCGGCGGAGCTAACTTTATTGTCTGCGGACCTGAAGTTGCCAACGTCCTTGAGTTCACTGCTGGCTTCCGCGCCACCGTCACTAGTGACGACGAGCGTGGTTCCATCGGCGCTGTGAAGGTCGGAGCACTTACCAAGAAGTTCGACGTATACGTTGATCCATACTTCTTGCGTAACTTGGTGCTCGTCGGTCGTCGCGGATCCTCTTTCCTTGAAAGCGGATATGTGTACGCTCCGTACGTCCCACTGCAAACCACACCAACTATCTTCGGACCAGAAGACTTCGTGCCTCGCAAGGGCGTGATGACTCGGTACGCTAAGAAGATGGTGCGTCCCGATATGTACGGTCTTGTCGTTATTCGCGGCATGATTGGTGAAGGCGGATCCTGATAAATAATCAGTAACGCTGACTAAATATAAAGCCCCCGTCATTTGACGGGGGCTTTTGTATGTGACGATACTACTTAATAGAGAAAAGAGTATTTATTACACATTTAGCCCAAAAGGAGACTCTTCACAATGCCATTTAATCAGAATAAAGACCGTCTTAACGCTCTGCTTAAGAAATTCACTCAAGAGAGTGTTACCGCTACGGAAGCCACACTCGCCACCGTCAATGCTACCACTCTCGGTGTCACTGGTGTTCAAACGCACACAAACGCATCGGGTGCTTACATTAACGGCAAAAACGTAGTCTCCAAGGTAGTAGCCTTCTCGGCCGGCTCGCCAAATATCGATTCAGGGGCAATTTATATCCCCGGAAATTCCTTGATTACCAAGCTGACTGTTGTTTGCAGCACAGCATCAACCCAAGGTAGCGGCAACGTTACAGTCCAAGCCGGCACCACGGCTGCGGGAACTGACTATGCTGCTGCAGTCATTTTCGAAACTGGCACCAGTGTAAACGGCGGAGTTGGAACCTCAACAGACACAGCTTTGGCCACAGCATTAACCGCAGACGCTCCGCTTGTGCAACAACCAGATACCGCAGCATGGTGCTCTGGTGCTGCAGAGCTTCATATGCGTGTAATCGCAGCGGGCGGTAATTTCACAGGTGGAGCATTCACTTTCATCGTGGAGTTTGATTACGCCGGCGGCAACTAGACTGCTTATAAAATTATACAAGATGCCCTCTTCAATGAGGGCATTTTTTTTGAAAACACCGATCCTTCAAATTTTTTCGCCGGTAAATTTTTGAGATTTTCACTTTTGTGGGACGGCAAACTATTTATTAGGTACCTTTATACATATAGGAGAATATATCATGGGTAAAAAATGGAAACGTATTTTAAGGCTGAGAAGAAATGCTGAACAGCAAGTCGACGCTACGCCACCTGCACTGGAAGAATCAGCACCAAAAATTGAGGTAGCAGAGGTAGAAGTAGCAGAAGAAGCACCCCGCGAACCAGTCAAAGTCTCTGCGTCAACCACCAAAACGGCGAAAACAAAAAAGACCAGCAAAACAGCCAAAGCTCAAAAAACAACCAACAGACGCACAACAAAAAGCAAGTAAACAAACAGGAGGGCTAATGCGTGCCGACAAACTTAAATCCCAAATCTACCACTAGTGCTATTGTTTTAACCTCAACGGGTTCAGCATTAGCTGTCTCTGGCGCGTGCCCTTTCGGCATATATACAGCTTCTGTTCCATTCCTTAGTGGTGCTTCTGATCAAGTTGCTTATGTGTACAAAAAGCTCGGTGGCGATGTTGTTGATATTGAACTGACACCTTCTAATGTTTATGCTGCATATGAAGAAGCAGTATTAGAGTATTCTTACATTATTAACATGCATCAGGGAAAGAATGTTCTTTCCAATGCTCTAGGCAACACGACCGGGACATTTAATCATGACGGAACTCTAATCAGTGGCCCTGTTAGCGGCAACTTGCGGTACCCAAGATTTAGATCTGGCTATGCAAACAAAGTAGCTGATTCGATGGCGTCAATTGGTGGATACGGTGGAACCTTACCGGAATATTCGGCTTCTTTCAAGCCGGTGACAAAACAGCAAGACTATGATCTACAGAATATTATCGAAACAGCATCTTCAGATGGTGTTGATGATTCTGGAAACGCCGTACCGTTTGCTGGCAAGGTGGGGGACGATCGGGTTGTTATAACTAAAGTTTTCTACAAGACACCGCGCGCAATGTGGCGCTTCTTTGGATACTATGGTGGTTTGGGTGTTGTGGGCAACCTTAATACATATGGCCAGTTTGCTGATGATTCAACATTTGAAATTGTTCCTTCGTGGCAAAACAAGATGCAAGCCATAATGTATGAAGATAATATCTACACACGTACATCACATTATTCATACGAAATTATAGACAACAAGCTAAGAATATATCCAGAACCGGGTCACTGGGATTTCGGCGATTTAGATCGCATATGGGTTCGGTTTTATGTTGAAGACATGAACGTATTTTCATCTAATGCAGGATACAATGACGGTGTGCACGGCGTAAACAATCTTAACACTTTACCTTTCGATAATATCCCCTATGCAAACATCAATGCTATCGGTAAGCAGTGGATTAGAAAATATTGCTTAGCACTGTGTAAGGAGATGTTAGGCCAAATACGCGGAAAGTTCCAAACGATTCCCATTCCGGGAGAAAGCGTCACACTAAACCATACAGAATTGCTGTCACAAGCAAAAGATGAACAGCTTCAGTTAAAAGATAAGCTGATGGAGATGCTGAAAGAGACTGAATACAAAGAACTCGTTAAATACGATTCTGAAACGACGGATGCAACACAAAATGTGTTTAAAAATTCGCCATTGCCAATTTTTGTGGGGTAGGATAGATGTCAGACGAATGGAACAGACCAGAACAGCCGCCTCCACCCCTCTTTTTAGGTAAAAAAGAGCGAGATCTTGTTAAGCAAGTTAACGATGAGCTTATAGAAAAGGTCATTGGTCAACAAATTTTGTATTACCCTATCGACTTGGAGGCCACACGGTTTCATGATATGTATGGAGAGGCGATTGAGAAAACATACCTTCCCCCTCTTCGTATATATGCTTTGGTCGAATTCAATGATGAGGCCACCAGCTATCTTCAAGGTATTGGTGTCGATTCTGATTCAACAGTAACTGTGTATTTTCACAAACGGCGCCTAACAGAGGATCAGGATTTGTTTGCTCGCGAAGGAGATTTTATTTTATACGGTAAAACATATTACGAGATAGTTAAATTATCGGAACCTCGAAAGCTTTTTGGTCAAGTTGGCCACACTTTTGAAATTGCCGCGACCTGTAGGCGCGCCAGAAAGGGACTTTTTGATGCTACCTGATAATTTTGATTTCGCGCAATTACCTCCTGGCGCCACAAGTGCCACATTAGAAGAAATAGGGATGCTAGCCTCTACAATCGAGAGTATCGACTATTCTATTGTTTCTTGGCTTAAAGAAGATATTGGTTTAAGAGCAAAAAGCAACAGGGGATTTGAAAAGGTACCGGTATTCTGGCAAACTCCGGAGAGAGCCTTTCAGGTAAAGTCTAATCGTGCACTACGTGATGATGAAGGCGCGCTTATACTACCAGCGGTCAGTATTGAACGAACGGGCATTATAAAAGATCCCGAAAGAAAAGGTAGCTTTCAAGCTAATACTTTTAGTCAAGATCAAAAAGGACGTTCCGGACGTATGGTAATAGCTAAAAAAATAAAGCAAGACAAAACACGCAATTTTGCGGTAGCCACAGGAACCAGGACAAACAATGGCGGCAAGCTTCAGGATTACTATCCCCGTATTAACAAACAAGTTGTAATACAGACCTTGTCGATACCTATCCCAGTGTATGTGAATGTAGAATATAAAATAGTAATAAAAACTGAATATCAACAGCAAATGAATCAATTGATGCAGCCTTTTATGACAAGAACGGGCCAGATTAACTCATTTTTGCTCAAGCGCAATGGTCACATCTATGAAGCATTTATAGATCAAAGTTTTACTCATAATAACAATATGTCCGACCTCAACGAAGATCTGAGAATGTTTGAAACAACGATTAATCTACGGATTTTGGGGTATTTAATCGGAGAAGGTGACAATGATGATCGGCCTCTCGTTAAAATTGAAGAGTCGGTGGTAGAAGTGACATTCCCGCGCGAATCGGGCGTAATTCCTGGAGAGCCATCGTTTTTGGAAGATTAATTCAGGAACTAAAGCGCTTTTTCTATTATCTCTTCCTCCTTTTGAAAAGCAAAATACTATTTAGGTAATGATTATTGCGTCTTTAGACAATTATTATTTAAGAGGATTGCCAAACCATGTCAGTGAAGAATTTTAAGTTCGTATCTCCTGGAGTTTTTATCAACGAGATTGATAACTCCTTTATCCCCCGCTCCCCAACAGCTATTGGTCCTGCCGTAGTCGGTCGCGCCCGCCGCGGCCTTTCGATGCAGCCAGTAAAAGTGGAAGCTTACTCCGATTTCGTTAATATGTTCGGAGACACCATACCCGGAAAGGCCGGCGGTGACGTCTATCGAGATGGCCTAAGCCTTCAGTCGCCGGTTTATGGGACTTATGCCTCAAAGGCATTTTTAGCATCTAATGTTGCCCCGCTCACATATGTACGTGTTTTAGGGCATCAACACCCTCAAGCCGAGACAGCTACATCTCCCGATTATGCCTCTAACGCTGGTTGGCGAACTCTTGGCCTTGCCGATGGTACCAACAAACGCGGTGGTGGCGCCTTCGGACTTTTTGTTTGGCCGTCAGCTTCATTCACTTTAACTGGCTCAGGAACTACCTATGCAACTGGAACACTCGCAGCTGTGTGGTACCTGGACGCCGGTGTTATGGGGCTTTCGGGAACAATGTGGAGCAACGGCGCTTTGACGAGTTCTGTTGAAAAAGGTTTAGATAATGTTGTTGGTGTTGGAGGTACTGTGCTTTCGGATGCCAACGGTGTCTTTACGGCCCAACACACTTCCGGCGATGGCACAACCAAGAAGTATCTTTTCAGCCTTAGCGACAATGCCGATACATATATTCGCGAGGTATTCAACACCAATCCCCAATTGTTCAATTCCGGAAACTTCTACCCCGAAGCCTCCCTTAAAGACTATTGGCTTGGGGAGACTTACGATCAGGAAACCCGTGACTTATGTGAAGAAAAGAACGGAAGCCTTACGTCTACCCTGGTTGGAGTTGTGGTGCCTTTAGGTCTGAGCGGCAGTGTCGAGATGGACACGGATAACACCCCGGCCAATATGGTAGGCTGCAATGCCCGCGAAGCACGCACAAACTGGCTTATTGGACAAGATCTAGGTACATCCGCCGACTTCGTGCCCGAAGATATGCAAAAGCTGTTCCGCTTTGTTGGCCGCGGCCATGGCGCATGGCTTGGCAAAAACGTCAAGATTTCTATTGATAATGTGAGACAGTCGAACACTAGTACCACAGACTATGGTAGCTTCTCGGTATTAATAAGAAATATTTCCGATTCGGATAACGCCATTCAGATCTTAGAAAGGTTCGACAACCTGAATCTTGATCCCACGTCTCCAAATTACATTGCCCGCAAGATAGGAGATCAATTCCAGACTTGGAATGAGACAGAGAAGAGGTTACGCAGCTATGGTGAATACCCGAATCAGTCTAAGTTCATCTATGTCGATATGAATCCTGAAGTGGCTGCTGGCGCATCCGGTCTCGAAACACTCCTTCCGTTCGGTTACTATGGGCCACCAAAATATAAAGATGCAGAGAATGTACTGGTAACGACAGGATCTATGAGGTCTTCCCGAACCGCGGTCGGATCCACCTACATAACAATTGGTACTGGCTCCACCACTGAAACCGTTTTTGGGCCCGGCGGAGTTTACGCTCTGAGTGGCGCTGGAACGGTTGCAACCGCATCGGCTGATGGCGACGGCGTTGGAACATTAGTAGCCTTGCGATTCCCAAGTGTGCGCCTGCGCCACTCGGCATCTGATGGAGGTATCACTAATCCAGCACGTGCTTTCTTCGGTGCCCAATACACACGCGCATCTGGCTCAAGCACATTCGATAGAAGCACTCCGAGCGTTCAGCGACTTCTGAGCCGAGCAATGAAGGATACTAGTGATCCAACTGCTGGCACTATTGCCGGTATTGATGGGTACGCATATGTCTTCTCTATGGATAACCTTGTAATGAGCGGAAACGTTAACAACATGTTCTACCGCTCTGGTTCCCGACTTGATGGCTCGAGCTACACTGCGCAATCTGGCAAGACTTACAAGGATCTCTTGAAGGCCGGCCACGATGCATTCACTGTACCTCTCTGGGGTGGATTTGACGGCTTTAATATCAAACTTCCCGATCCGCTATGGAATGGCGGTATGGCAGCTGCATCGACGGAGCGTAACAGTAGCATTTATTACTCTTGGAAGCGCGCCCTTGATACTTTGGCCGACCCAGAGCAAATTGATATGAATCTTTTAGCGGCTCCCGGTCTTACCCGAGACTCTCTGACTCAGCATATGGTTAACCTTTGCGAAGAGCGCGCTGATGCAATGGCTCTAATCGACCTGCCGGACGTCTACTTGCCGACAGCCGAAGGAAACTATACTGGAGCTTCCACAGCAGCCGAACGTCTGGCATCTACGCCGACTCAGGCAGCCACGGCTCTCAGAGACAGAAGAATAGACTCATCTTATGGAGCCACCTTCTATCCTTGGGTTCAGACACGCGATGAAAACTCCGGAGCTGCGCTCTGGGTGCCACCATCCGTGGCAATGATGGGTGTACTCGCGAGTTCTGAGCGCAAAGCACAACTTTGGTTCGCGCCCGCGGGCTTCAACCGCGGTGGCCTCACTGATGGTGCCGCTGGGATTCCGGTTTCTGCAGTTACTCAGAAGCTTACGTCTAAGGAGAGAGATATCCTTTACGAAGCCAATATCAACCCAATTGCATCGTTCCCATCCAGTGGGATCGTAGTATTCGGTCAGAAGACCCTTCAAACACGCCAATCTGCACTTGATAGAATCAATGTACGCCGACTGGTAATTTACCTCAAGAAGCAAATTTCGGTTATTTCAACCAAAATCCTCTTTGAGCAAAATGTCCAAACTACTTGGAACCGTTTCATCGGCTTAGTCGAGCCATTCTTGGCAAACGTGAAGAGCAACTTCGGTATCTCTGATTATAAGCTGATTCTCGATGAATCGACAACAACCCCAGACTTGATTGATCAAAACATTTTATATGCTAAGATCATGGTCAAGCCAGCACGTGCCATTGAATATATCGCGATTGACTTTGTGATTGCTTCAACCGGTGCATCGTTCGACGACTAATCGAATAAATGAGGGGGGATTTCCCCCCACCCCACTAATTAAATTTAGAGCACTTAAACAGGAGAACCTAACAAATGCCATTCTGGTCAGACAACTTCGGTGAAGAGGGTACCAACCTTCAGGATCCGAAAAGACAATTTAGATTTACGGTCCAATTTACGGGGATTAGCGCCCCACAAGGTGGACCCTTGATGTGGTATGCAAAGACGGCAAACAAGCCTTCTTTCACCATTAACTCTGCAGAGCACCAATACCTGAACCACACTTTTTACTATCCGGGCGCTGTTAAGTGGAACGAGATTACTGTGACGCTTGTTGATCCTCGCGATCCAGATATGACCGCTACATTGTCGGACATTATTAACTTGTCGGGATATACTCCTCCATCTAACCCCAACTCTCTTGGTTCTATGTCTAAATCACGTGCCGCCGGCGCTCTGGGGGCAGTTTTCATTACCCAGCTTGATGGCGAAGGAAACGAAATTGAAAAATGGACTCTTTGGAATGCTTTTATTTCTGATATCAAGTATGGTGACTTGGCATATGGAAACGATGACCTTGTAGAGATGAGTGTCACTCTTCGTTACGACTGGGCTAGACTTCAGACTATGGGTGGCGTCTCTCGCGCAACCCTTGGCGACCAGACGACAAGTTTCTTCCAATCGTAGTACAATAATTATTTAACTGTGTTATACTAAAAACAATCATAGAGGTGTATATTGTCGAGAAACAGTAATAGAGTAGGCGCACCGCCACAACCCGAGTCGGCGTCTACCGATCAATTAATTACAAATTCGGAATCTAATGATTTTTCATTCATTGTTCCTACTGAGTTCGTAGAACTTCCTTCGGGAGGAGCGTATTACGCGTCCGCCCACCCTTTGCATGGCGAAGATACGATTGAGATCAAGCAAATGACAGCAAAGGAAGAGGATATGCTGACTTCCCGCACCCTCCTTAAGAAGGGCGTTGCGCTTGACCGGGTTATCCAAAGCCTAATTGTAAACAAGTCTATTGATCCAAATTCTCTTCTTGTGGGAGACAAGAACGCCTTGATCATTGCAGCTAGAATATCAGCTTACGGAAATGAGTATACGACAAAAGTAACGTGCCCAGCCTGCGGTACTGTGCAGGAGTATACGTTTGATTTAGCACGCGTCGAATCGACACCAGCAGAAAGTGATAGTGCTTATATTTCAACCGACAATACGGACGGTACTTTCAATACGATTCTGCCAAAAACAAATTTAGAGGTTACATTTCGACTATTAACTGGTGCTGACGAAAAACGACTGTTGCGTGGTATTGAGGATGATCGTAAAAACAAGAACGTACACGAAAGAGGGATTACGAGACAATTAGTTAACATGATTGTGGCAGTTAACGGCAATACAACCCGAGAAGCCATCAGTTACTTGGTTGAAAACATCCCCTCAATTGATGCGCGCCATCTTCGAACAGCATATAAGGCGGCTAGCCCAAATATCGATTTAAGTCAACATTTTGAGTGCGGAAACTGCGATTACGAGAATACACTGGAGGTTCCGCTTTCTGCGGACTTTTTTTGGCCTAACTCCTGATTATATGGAGAATGTATACGAGCAGTTTTTCTTTTTGAAATACTCGGGTGGATGGTCGCTATCAGAAGCGTACAACTTGCCGGTTGGTTTGAGAAAGTGGTTTGTTGAGCGCCTGATAAAACAGCTTGAAGCAGAAAAAGAAGCGATTGACCAAGCCAGCAGTTCTTCCGGAAATCAAAAAAACCAAACCTACACTCTGAATGAGGCCAACTCTCCACCGGCTCCGCGGAATTATAGTAAAACTTACTGACAAGGTGAAAACCTTGTCTTTTTTTGTAGGAACTAATTACTACGTAAAGGAATACGCTTAGTTATGGCTGCTACACTTGATGATGTTGTTAAGGCAATCCAGGCCCTCAGCAAGGGCGCCGTGGGCCCGGGCTCAAACACGCCTGCTGAGGACCCGGCTAAATTAGAAAAACGCTTACAGCAGCTATCAAGAGAAGAGAATCTTCTCTATCAAAAGAAAAAGGCCATCGATGCCACAGATACAAG